>ERZ1026876.149-NODE-149-length-44636-cov-68.299836_pt1 | contig 44636 bp, 36 predicted proteins | sample MGYA00380168_ERZ1026876 | MGnify/ENA primary metagenome ERZ1026876 (study PRJEB33269, sample SAMEA4719804) | human gut metagenome | biome: human-associated habitat; feature: organic feature; material: feces | place: Cameroon | collected 2013-10 ... | reverse complement strand
TGTAAAAAATGAAAAAAGTTAATCTTCTGGCAGCTGCTGTTTTAGCTGCTGCTTTTGCAATGCCTGCTCAGGCTAACTATACTCCTAACGCTTACTTCGGCGGCTACTTCCGTTCTGGTGTTATGAGCAAACATTTCAACAAGACTGATGATTTAGTTCATCGTGTAGGTCGTTTAGGTGCAGAAAATGATACCTACGGTGAGATCTTCTTAGGTGCAGATGTAGCAACTGTTGATGATACAGTTTGGACTGTAAATTCACGTTTAGCAGCTTCAGCTCAGTACAACCGTGATTGGCAGTCAACCGATAAAACTGACCCTGAAAACTTCAGAATCGCTCTACGTGAATTCAATTTAAATGTTAAAGGTATCTTCGATTGGGATAAAGATGCTAGTCTGTGGGCTGGTAAGCGTTTCTACCACCGTGAAGATTTACATATCACAGATATGTACTACTATGATATCTCAGGTATGGGTGCTGGTATCGAGAATGTATCTTTAGCAGACGGTAAGTTATGTGTTGCTTGGTTACGTCGTGATGATGGCGCAAGCTACAAGTCAAACTTTGATGGTACTTCCGTAACAGTTAATGGTGGCAAGCCTGCGTTTGCTTCAGTTCATATGATCGACGTTCAGTATGATCACGCATTATGGGATGGTGCAAACTTAGAGTTACGTGGTACTTATTTCATTCCTCAGCGTGATACCAATGAAAATGCAAAACAGTGGTACAGCGCAACCGCTGACTATGATCAAGCTCAGTTATTTGCAGCTGAGTTAACTCAGGGTTTCTCAGCAGGTTGGAATAAGACTGTTGTTCAGTTTGCTCACGGTTCAAACGTAAAGTGGGGCGCATTTGGTACTCCTGCTTGGTTAGACACTGATGGTGATGCTAACCACGCATATCGTTGGACTTTAATCAACACTGGTGATATCCACTTCACACCTGACTTTGGTTTAAACCACGTATTCTATGCATCATATGCTAGTGGTTATGATAACAATGTATTCTTCAATGCAAGAAATAAAAAAGATCAGTACGCAGGTAAGCGTAAGAGCGATACCTCAGTTCAGTTAGTAGTTCGTCCATACTACAGACTAACTAAGATGACTCGTTTATATGTTGAAGCTGGATTCTATGCTGCAACCGAGAAGAACTACACATACGATTCTAAGTATGATGTATTTGGTACAGCTAATACCACTTCACAGGGTCAGAAGTACACTTTAGCATATGCAATTACTCCTGATGCAGGTAACTTCTGGTCACGTCCTGAGTTAAGATTCTTTGTAACTTACTTACACGGCAACGAGAACGGTCAGGACTTCTCATCATTCCGTTCTGTTGGTGGCAAGTTAGAACAGGATGGTCAGACCATCGCTCAGTACAGCAATACCAAGACTTCAAACACCTTATTCGGTGTTCAGGCAGAAGCTTGGTGGTAATAGTTTAGGTTAATTCAACCTTATGTACATTCAAAGAGCGGCTTATGCCGCTCTTTTGCTACCTAAAAGGTTTAGAATTAGCAATTTCCTGAGTAAAAACTCATCAGTAGTTTTATTTCCTGATCTAAAGCATATGTGCTTAATTCTCTTATCTTCATCCTCTTTATTACATTTTGAATAGCTTGATTGAAGAACTTTTTGTCTCCTTCACTAGTAAGGTTTTGGTACTTTTGTATTACATATAGACAAGCTTTCTTCATCTCGGCTAATTCATTACTTCTTGTTAAAAGTAAAGAGCAAAAAGCTACTAATTCCATGCTAAGCCCACGAGTTAACTGAATGATCTCATCTGTGTTTTTAATTTTAACGATAGTATCAAACAGTTTGTGATTTTCTGGCATATGATCATTTGATGTAATGTATTCGTTGATCCCCTCTTTTACTTTATGTGTAGCTACAACTTCGTTGTCATAAAGCACAAGTAATTTACATTTGTTAATTTCAACATCAACAAATTTGCCTTCAAGAACATAAGGCACAGAATAGTAGTTGTTCAACACTTTAATATGGTAGTTTTGAAAAACTTTTAAATAAGGAAAATACCTTACGTAACAAGGTAAATCTCCTTCAATCGATCTAGCCTTATCCTCTTCAAACTTTTTATAAAGATATGATCTTGTGATCTCTTCATGGCCTCTAAAAGCTGAATCATTTATGTACTGATTAACAAGCTTTTTTAGCATGCTGTTAGCTTCTTTAATACAAAGTTTTTTCTTTAACCTTGTAAGAGCTCTTGTTTGAATAAGGTTTACAGAAGCTTCTACTGCACTTTTTTCATTGGACTTAAAAGGCGTGTTTGCATTTACAAGAATGCCACATTTCTTCATGAAGTAATGAAAATCCTCTTGTAAAATAGCTTCTTTGCCTTGTTTATGTTTTAGAACAAGAGCTTTGGCATTATCAATTAAAAGCTGTTGAGGCAATCGGTTGAAGAATGAAAATCCCTCTCTGATGGCATTGACTGTAGACTCTGTGGTGTAATCCTTTACAAAGGTAGCAAATGTGTAATAGCTAGCAGACCAAGTTAAAACTAAGATCTTTAATTTACAAATAGAGCCGTCCGTATCAATAGCATTATAGGTCTCTCCGCACCAGTCTAGTTGAAGCTCATCTCCGTAGGCATGCTTACGATGTAAATAAACACTAGGACCTTTTAAAATAGCTAAATTTTCTTTTAGCTTTTTCCTAAATGAAGTTGCCTTTAAATGGTTCTTTCCAGCTTTTACAGCACTATGAACATAATCAATGAATAGATCAGATTGTCTAATGCTTGGATTTTCATAGTACTTAATAGCTAACTCTAAAAAGTTTGGATCATACAGATCTTTATTTTGATCAAGTTTAGGTTTGCTTTTTACAATACAGATCTTTTTTGCGCACAATTTAATTTTTGCATTGGCACCATAGATTATTTGTGCAAGTTTGCTATCAGGTAAAAACAGAACTTCATTAGCTGCTTTTATTTCAGCTTTATGTAATAGCTTTCTGTATTTTTGAGCTGTTGATTTTGCAATTTTGAAGCGTTCACTGATGCTTTTATATGAGATTTTTAGCATCAGAGAAGTACAGATATCTCTTAAAAGAGAAACTGTTAAAAGTTTTCCTTGCTGCATAAGAACCTCCAAGAGGAAATTATTCAAAATAGCGAGAGGCGTATCTTTAAGTTTAGGTTAGTTTTTACTTTATTTCCTATGCGAAGATAGATCTGTTGTATTGATCTGTGAACGATGTATCCTGAATATCTGCAATTTTCTTGACATTGAATTTCATTGATATATCGATGTTTGTTCAATTTACTATACCGAAGTAAAGAGAGAAGTCCGTAACAGTTTTTTATATGTCTTCAATATACCTCTTTTATGGTACTTCGGTATGGAGGTAGGTGGGTGCGGAGAAAGGTGGGGAACGAGGTCTTGGAGGAACAGGGGGCGCAAGCCCTTGCTCTGAGGCGCTTTTGAGAGCTTTTTATGAACTTTAAGCCTGGATTGAGGCGCGACCTGTGAGAATTGCGGAAGCTTAAAAGTTCTGCTCTGTTCTTCCTTTTTTACCTCCCCCAAAAAACGCCTCACCTCCATTCTCTGTACTTAATTTTTTACTTTTTTATAACCCCTCAATTACTAAAGCTCCACGCTTTAGGAGCTTTATTATGGGATGTAAAAAATGAAAAAAGTTAATCTTCTGGCAGCTGCTGTTTTAGCTGCTGCTTTCGCAATGCCTGCTCAGGCTGACTATACTCCAAATGCATATTTCAATGGTTATATGCGTGCAGGTGTTGGCTTCGATAAGAATGGTCACACCAACGGTAACGACGACGTAGCACACAAGGTAGGTCGTTTAGGTTCAGAGTCAAGAGTATACGGTGAAATCGGTTTAGGTGCTGATGTTGCTAAGGTTGATGACACTGTTTGGACTGTTAACGCCATGTTAGCAGTTTCAACTGATGAAGAAGGTTCATGGGTTGGTAACAATGCATTAGCTTTCCGTCAGTTCAACGTTGAAGCTAAAGGTTTATTCGATTCAGACAAAGATGCAAAAGTTTGGGTAGGTAAGAAGTACGTACAGCGTGAAGATATTCACATCACTGATACTTACTACTACGATATCTCTGGTAACGGTGCTGGTATCGAAAACGTATCACTAGGTGCAGGTAAGTTCAGCACAGCTTTCGTTCAGAATACTGATTGCAACAACATTTTTGATGTTCGTTATTCATTCCCAGCATGGGACGGTGCTTCTTTCGAAATCGGTAACACCTATGTTCAGCAGAAGAAGCAAAAATTAACTGACAATCAGTTAAATGGTAACACTGTTACTTTAGAGTTCACCCAGGGCTTCAATGGCGGCTGGAATAAGACCGTATTCCAGTGGTTCAAGGGTGCATCAGCAAACGCAGTACAGGTTCAGGGCTGGAACCACAATGATAATGAGGATGGTAACGCATTCAAGTTATATAACTTTGGTGAGACTACTATCGTTGGTGATTTAAAGATGTTCCACCAGGTTGACTATGCTTATCAGAAGCTGGACGGCTATAACGGTGACAATAAGAAAGTTAAGACTTTCCACGCTGTAGTACGTCCTTGGTATAAGCTAACCAAGATGACACGTTTATACGTAGAATTAGGTTCTTACGGTCAGTACACCGAGTATGATAATGGCTGGAAAGAGCAGGAGCGTATGCAGAAGGCTACTTTAGCTTACGCTTTAACTCCTGATGCTGGTAACTTCTGGTCACGTCCTGAAATCCGTGTATACACAGCTTGGTTACATGGCTCAGATAAGGATGCTACTTTCTCAGCTGGCTACAGAAAGGGTGCAACTGACATCACTGTTGGTGTTCAGGCTGAAGCTTGGTGGTAATAGTTAACCCTAACTATAAACTTATCTAATAAAGAGCGGCAATTGCCGCTCTTTTGCGTTAATCTTCAATTAAGACTTTTCTCTATCTAAAAATCAACATCAAGTTCTACTTTTAATGACTCACCAATAGCATCTTGTACAAGAAACATCACCATATACCATGGTAGGTAAGTTATCTTATGTTCTTTAGATAAGTTATCTTGACAGAAAACTAGTGCTTTACTTAATTTCCACTCAGTTACCTTTATTACGTTATCAAGTGCTGCATGCTGTTTATAGCTTTTTCCTGATTTGATCTCAATAGGTAGAATTTCAGAACCTTTCTGTATTACAAAATCGACTTCTCCTATCTTCTGTTTATTGTAGTAACGTAATGAATATCCATTTGATGCTATAAGTTGTGCAAAAACGTTCTCTAAAATTCCTCCCATATTTATGGAGAGATTTCCTTTTAAGATCTCAAATTGAACGTTTTCAAGGCACATTGCGCACAATAGGCCTGTGTCACAAAGAAATAACTTAAAGAGTCTGCTTTGTTCATTGATTTTAAGTGGAATTTTGATCTCATTAAGGTTATAGCTAGGTAGCGCAACACCTGCATCTTTTAACCAAACAAATGCATCCTCATATTCTCGTAGGCGTGCATTCTTATCAATGCTTGCCAGATTAAATCGTCTGGTTTTAGCTTCTAGTTCTGAAGGGATCCTGTCAAAAACATTAGTAATTTTGGCTTTGTCTTTTTTAGAGTATTTACTAATGTCTTGTCTATATAAGGCAAGGATATCTTTTTGTTTTTCAATTACCTTACCTATATCATGTGATTCTATAAATGTTGATACAACTTCTGGCATACCACCTACAATAATGTAGTATTTGAACAGATCCTGCATTTTATTGTGAATAAGCTCAGAAGGTGCAACTCCTTTTTCATAGCACTCTTTAAGGTAAGATAAAGTATCTTTCTTAACACCAGTTGCTATACAAAACTCCTCAAAATCCATTGGGTACATTTGAAGAGCTTCTTCAAAACCAACAGGATATGAGGGTACTGCTTTATAACTTACACCAAGTAAAGATCCTGACTCAATAAAATCAAATTGCCCATCTTCAACTAAAAACTTAATTGCAGTTCTAGCATTAGGGCATTCTTGAATCTCATCAAAAAAGATCAATGTCTTATAAGGTACAAGTTCATCTCTTAAGAATGCAGATAAATTCATCATTACTGTTTTTGCATCAAGATCTCCATAGAAAATGGCGTTAGCTGACGGTTGAGTAATGAAGTTTATCTCAATGAAATGCTCATAGTACTTCTTTGCAAATTCTCTAATAATATAAGTCTTGCCGATCTGTCTTGCTCCAGTAATCAGCAATGCCTTTTTCTTAGTTGATTCTTTCCAAGATACAAGCTTATTTTCAATTTTTCTGAACATAGATAAATCACGTTTTATAAAAAGATATAACTAAATATATCACGTTTTATTAAAAGCAAATTAAAAAAATTACACGTTTTATTAAAAGAAAATCTATTTGAACTTCTAATAGAAAAGTTAAAGATATAAAAAGTGACTTAAATCGTGATTAGTTATCGTGTTCAGAAAAAAACATTATTCAGAACAATGTAATGATCTGTCAGTGATCTCCTATACCGAAGTAAAGAGAGAAGTCCGTAACAGTTTTTTATATGTCTTCAATATACCTCTTTTATGGTACTTCGGTATGGAGGTAGGTGGGTGCGGAGAAAGGTGGGGAACGAGGTCTTGGAGGAACAGGGGGCGCAAGCCCTTGCTCTGAGGCGCTTTTGAGAGCTTTTTATGAACTTTAAGCCTGGATTGAGGCGCGACCTGTGAGAATTGCGGAAGCTTAAAAGTTCTGCTCTGTTCTTCCTTTTTTACCTCCCCCAAAAAACGCCTCACCTCCATTCTCTGTACTTAATTTTTTACTTTTTTATAACCCCTCAATTACTAAAGCTCCACGCTTTAGGAGCTTTATTATGGGATGTAAAAAATGAAAAAAGTTAATCTTCTGGCAGCTGCTGTTGTTGCAGCTTCTTTCTCTATGACTTCTGCATATGCTAGTGGTACTGGTGCATCATTACTTCACGGTGATGCTTCATACTTCCGTACTGGTGTAGCAAGTAAGTCTGCTCATTTGAATCAGGAAGAAAATTTAGTTGGTCGTTTAGGAAATCAGTTTGATACTTATATTGAGCTTGCTCCTAATGTAACTTTAAATGAGACTGATGGTACTCAGTGGGATTTTGTTACATCAGTAGCTTACAAAGCTAAGGTCGATGGTAACTACACTGATTTACGAGATCAGAATTCTACTGATCTAGCTTTAACCCAAGGGTATTTAAAAGTTAAAGGTCTATTTGATATTGACCATGAGGCTGTACTATGGGCAGGTAAGAAATATAACCGTGAGGATTCTCACATAGTTGACCAATACTGGAGAAATACATCAGGTAATGGTGTTGGTATTGAGAACTTATCATTAGGTTCAGGTAAATTCTCTGCACATTGGGTTAAGAATGATATTAAAGATCAAGAGTTCCAGAAGGGTAATAGATACTGTGTTACTGACAACAAGGTAGATGTTGCATACGCTTTCCCAGTAGGTCCTGGCAACTTAGAACTACGCTATACACGTATTATGCCTCAGAGATATTCTTCATCTCGTGGTGTAAGTCCTGTTAAGGACTATGAGAACGGTAACTTGTTTGCTGTTAAGTTAGGTATGCCTGTATTAAACGGTTGGAATAATACAGTTCTACGTTATGCTAAAGGTGGCAATGCAAACTGGGCTGGTGCTGACTATGGTAACGATTTAGCAAGTTCTGTTTATGGAACTGTAAATTCAAATGCCTATGCATGGGATTTAATGAACTTTGGTGCTGTTAATTTTACCGACAGATTCCACATGTTATACCACGTAAGAGGTACATATGCAGATCGTAAGACAGTAAGTGAGCCTCCTAAGTCAAAGATGTTCCAGGCTGTTTTACGCCCTGTTTATGTATTAACTAAGATGACCAAATTTATGGTTGAAGGTGGTTATTACACATTAACCGGAGAAAATGATGATGGTTCTAAGTTCAATAAAAACATTGGTAAGTTAACTTTAGCTTATGCTGTAAATCCAGATGCTTACAATGCATGGACACGCCCAGAGATCCGTTTCTATGCTACTTACAAGCATTACGGTCATGAATCAATGGTACCTTCTTACATGCTAGATTCAAATGGTGGAGATAACAATCAGTATATCTTCGGTGTACAGGCAGAGGCATGGTTCTAATATAGTGGACTTATGTTGGAGCAGAGCAATCTGCTCCATTTGAAATCTTATATTTTCATTGTTCAAGCAGGATCTTTTCAGGTTCTGCTTTTTTTATTTTCTGTAAGTATAAAAAGCAATTTTTAAATTCATAAGGTATAATTTACAGATATTAGATTAAACATTAACTTTTTAACAAATGGTTTAATTTACAGGTGTTTTTACCTGTAATTTTTTCTTAAAGTTAATGAGAGTACAACCTCAAAAGTCCTTTTACAAAAGATAAGATAAATGTCAGAAATTATCATAGGTATCGATCCTGGCTCAAGATTTACAGGCTACGGCATTGTCAGAATGAATGGCAATGAGCCCGTGTATATAGGATCTGGTTGTATTAAAACTGGTGATGGAGATTTAGCTTCTAAACTTAAGATCATCTATGATGGTGTCACAGCTTTAGTTGAACAGTTCAAACCTGATGCAATGGCTGTTGAAGAAACCTTCTTATCTAAAAATGTTCAGTCAACTGTAAAACTGTCAGAGGCCAGAGCGAGCGCGATTGTAGCAGGAGCTAATCAAGGTCTAAGTGTATTTGAGTATACTCCAATGCAAATTAAGCAATCTGTAGTAGGGTATGGTTGGGCTGACAAAGAACAAGTTCAGTTCATGGTCAAAAAGATCTTAAGATTAAACGGTAATCCACAAGCTGATGCTGCTGACGGCTTAGCTTGTGCTCTTTGTCACTGCTTTACAAGTAAGGTTACAAAAGCTATGGGTGCTGGTGTGGCAACACAAGGCTCAGTTCATGGCAGATTCCAAAGAGAAAAATAATAATGATAGCTATGCTTTATCTTTTGATAGCAGTTATCAACACAATAGGTAATCTTTAATGATTGGAAGTTTACAAGGAAAAGTTTTAAGAATAGATGGTGTAACTGCACTTATTGAGGTAGGTGGAGTTGGCTATGAAGTTGATATGCCAGTTACCTGTCTTGGTAATTTAAAGGTAGGCGAGAATACCTTTGTATTTATCCAGCATGTTGTAAGAGAAGATGCTCAAATTCTATATGGCTTCAGCTCAGTTGAGCAAAGAGAGCTTTTTAGAACCTTAATCAAGGTTAACGGTGTTGGTCCTAAGATGGCTCTAGCTGTGTTATCTACATTTGATGTAGATTCATTTGTTGAAACTGTTTTAGGTGAACAGTCTAAAGCTTTAGAGCAGATCCCTGGAGTGGGCAAAAAGACTGCTCAAAGAATGGTAGTTGAGTTAAAGGATAGATTAAAGAACTTCTCAGTAGCCGAAAATGTGGCTTTAGGTTCTAATGCAAGTGCTGCAACTCAGGCTAATGAGAACTTTAATGATGCAATTGCTGCTATGACTGCCTTAGGTTATAAAGAAGGCGATGCTATCAAGTGTGTAAAAGCTGTGTTAGCACAAAATCACGATATGACCACTCAGGAAATCATTGTTGCAGCTTTAGCTTTAATTACCAAAGGACGCACTTAATTTATGCCATCAGATAAAGATTTAGGTATTTTTGCAGACTCACTAGAAGTAAGTTCAGATATAAGACCTGAAAAAACTCCTGAAGAGGAAATTTTAGAAAATACTAAAGCCTCAGAAGATAGAGCATTAAGACCTCAGACTTTGGAAGACTACATAGGTCAGACTGAGGTAAAAGAGCAGTTGGGGATTGCGCTAAAAGCTGCCAAACAGCGTGGAGAAGCTTTAGATCATGTGTTGATCTTCGGACCTCCAGGTCTTGGTAAGACAACATTATCTAACATTATTGCAAATGAACTATCTGTAGGTATCTCACAGACCTCAGGACCTGCACTTGAAAAGAAAGGTGATGCAGCAGCTCTGCTTACCAATTTGCAACCTAGAAACGTTATCTTTATTGATGAGATCCACAGACTGTCACCTGTAATCGAAGAGTTTTTATATCCAGCTATGGAAGATTACATGGTAGATATTATGACAGGTGAGGGACCTTCAGCCCGTTCAATTAAGATCACTCTAAATCCTTTTACTCTGGTTGGTGCAACCACAAGAGCCGGTACTTTAACCTCACCTCTGCGTGCAAGATTTGGCATTATCCTGCAGTTAAAGTTCTATACACCAGAAGAACTTGAAATCATTATCAATTGCTCTGCTTCAAAATTAAAAGTTCTAATTGATAAAGATGGTGCTCATGAGATTGCTAAAAGATCTCGCGGTACCCCCCGTATTGCCAACAGACTGTTGCGTCGTGTAAGAGATTATGCACAGGTAAAAGGTAATGGCAGAATCACCTTGGATATCGCAAAGTCAGCCCTTACCATGTTAAGAATTGATGAAGACGGTTTTGATGATTTTGACAGACAGTATTTACGCAGCATTATCTATGATTTTGCAGGCGGACCTGTAGGTATTGAAAGTTTGGCAGCTTCATTAGGTCATGACAGAGATACCCTCGAGAATGTTGTAGAACCGTATATTATTCAGCAGGGCTTCGTGCAACGCTCAAGAACCGGTCGTATAGCCACTGATAAAGCCTATAAGAAATTTGGTTTAAAGATTGAAAAGGAAAAATCATAATGACAGCAAAAGTTTTTACCAATCAGTCTCGTGTTTATTATGAAGATACTGATGCTGGTGGAATTGTCTATTATGCCAACTACCTAAAATTCTGCGAAAGAGCCAGAACTGAGTGGCTGCGCGGAATGGGAATGAGTCAAAGTTCTATGTTGGAGCAAAAGCTAGGCTTTGTAATAAAAAATATCAAAGGTAATTATATTAGCTCAGCAAAGCTAGATGATCTGCTTACGGTTACCTGTATTCCAACAAAAGCTCGATTTGCAAGTTTAAAAATTTTTCAACAAGTTTATAATCAACACTCAGAATTATTGTTTGAATTTGAATGCTCGATAGCATTTTTAGATATGAAAAAGATGAAGCCTACTCCAATGAGTCGTGAGGCTTTAGCTTATATCAAGCAATTTATACCAGAGGATGTAACAAACTTAGAGGTTAAGTTCTAAATGGATACTTCAGGCCAGTTGTCTATTACCCACCTAATATTAAATGCAAGTACACTAGTTCAGGTGGTAATGCTGTTCTTACTGTCTTTATCAGTAGCTTCATGGACAATTATTGTTTCAAGATCTAGTGCTTATAAGAATGCTAGAGTCAAGGCTGATGAATTTGAAGAGAAGTTTTGGTCAGGAATTGATCTTAACAATCTGTATCAGGACTGTGTAAAACGTTCAAATGAACTAATCGGTCTTGAGGTGATTTATACAGCTGGTTTTAAAGAGTTCGTAAGATTGATTAACTCAGGACCTGCTGATCAGGAAGTTGTGATGGATGGTACTTACCGTCAGATGAAAGTATCTGAGTCAAGAGAATTAGAAAACCTTGAGTCACACTTGGCAACCTTAGCCACCGTAGGTTCTATCAGCCCTTATATCGGTCTGTTTGGTACTGTTTGGGGAATTATGCATGCTTTCATTGCTTTAGCTGCTGTAAAGAATGCAACACTGTCAATGGTAGCTCCTCCTATTGCTGAAGCTTTGATTGCTACTGCTATGGGTCTGTTTGCTGCAATTCCGGCTGTTATGTTCTATAACCGTTTCGTAACTAAAGTTGAGACCTTAGAGAACAGATACATCAACTTCATGGATGAGTTTGCAACAATTCTAAACAGACGTTTGGTTCGTGTTCGTTCTGAAATGAATCAGAAAAAGGATAATGTTCAGAACACTGCTTCAACTATGCAGTCTTCAATGCAGTCTTCAATGCATCAGACTCCAACCTATCATTCACAGAGCACTACAGGCTATGTTCGTGAACCTCAGAAGACTTTCTCTCACACTACAGTAGGAGGGGAAGAGCAGCAGACAGCTTTTGCCAGAGCCCGTTTAAATAGAGCTGCTCATACACAAAGTTCTGTTCGTTACCAGACCCCAGGGGTTGAAGGTGACAGAATGAGAAACTTCTCTAGACCTCAAAGTAACGGTCAGGAGCGCTAATCATGCAGACTGCACGTACTCGTAGCAAGTCAAGAGCCAAAGCAGAGATCAATGTGGTTCCTTACATTGATGTTATGCTGGTTCTATTGGTTATTTTTATTGCAACAGCACCTGTTGTGATGCAGGGTGTGACTGTAGATTTACCTCAGGCACAATCTGAGACTATGAACGAAAATCAGCAGACTCCTATTATCGCAACAGTTGATAAGGCTGGACAGTATTATGTAAGTATTGATACTACCTCTGAGAAAATGGGCAGTTTAGATGAACTTACAGCTTATGTATCAGCTCAATTACAAAAAGATCCTTCAAGACCAGTAGTTGTTCAAGGTGATGCTCAGGTAGAATATGACAATGTTATTCAGCTGATGAATGCTTTGAAAAACGGTGGTGTTAAGAGTGTAGGTCTGGTTACTGAACCAATCAATTCTAATTAATGGTTTTTTTATATGAAAATTAACATGAAAGCAGCTTTTATCATAGCAGTAGCATTGCATGCTATTCTGCTAGGAGTGCTGCTTATCAGATTTTCGCTTGATAAGCCAACAAGGCCTAATATGGGACAAGGTGACATCATGCATGCAACCTTTGTGCCACCAGCTAAAGGCAATCCTAATGGAACAGCAAAAGCAGCTCCAGCACCTGCTCCTGCTCCAGAGCCTGAAGAAACTGTTCAAGAGGATACCTCTGTAGAACAGGCAAAACAGGAGATGGAACAGCGTCTTCAGGAGCAAAAAGCTCAAGAACAGCAACGTCAGGAAGCTATTGCTCTGCAAAAGAAACAAGAAATCGAAAAAGCTCGTAAGATTGAAGAAGAAAAAGCTTTAGCTTTAAAGAAAGCTGAGGAAAAGAAAAAGCTTGAAGAGCAAAAGAAACTTGAAGAGCAGAAAAAGTTAGAAGAACAGAAGAAGCTTGAGCAAAAGAAGAAAGCTGAAGCTGAGGCTAAGAAAAAAGCAGAGGAAGAAGCTAAGAAAGTAGCAGAGGCTAAGAAGAAAGCCGAGGCTGAAGCTAAGAAGAAGGCTGAAGCAGAGGCTAAAAAGAAAGCTGAGGCTGAAGCTAAGAAAAAGGCAGAAGCTGAAGCTAAAAAGAAAGCTGAAGCTGCAGCAAAGGCAAAAGCTCAGGCAGATGCTAAGGCAAAGGCAGCAGCTGCTGCCAAAGCAAAAGCTGAAGCTGACTCATTAGAAGGCGACATTTTAGGTACCGCTGATGGCGATGAAAAGAACGGTCAGGGCTTAGGCTCTGGCGGTGGTGGCGGAGATGGCGGTTACGGTGATAAGGTTCGTGGCTTAATTGAGCAGAACTGGAGAGTCGATCAGTCAATGAACGGCAAAAAGGTTGTGGTATCAATTAAGGTAACAGCTGATGGTACCGTAACTGACGAGAGCTGTCAGGGGGATGAGAAGGTCTGCCAGAGTGCACTGGATGCAATTAGAATGGTGGGTATGTTCCCAAGACCACCTGCTACTTGCCCAGAGTGCTCTAATATAAAGATTTCTATGACACCTAAGCTTTGATAGGCATATAATATTTAAAAATTTTTCAGGGAGTTAAATTCATGCTAAAGAGAATTCTGGCAGCCGTAGCTGTGTTACTTACAGCGACAACAGCCAATGCTGAATTACAGATTGAAATTACTGGTGGTATTAACGAAGGTCATAAGATCGCCGTTTATCCATTCTCACAAGCTTCAGCTGTAAATCTTGATGTGGCATCAGTAGTTTCTGCTGATTTAATGAGATCTGGCAAGTTTTCACCAATTGCAACCTCAGCTCTGCCTCAGGGTGGTGTTCAGAATGGTCAGGTGAATGCTGATGTTGCTGCAACCTCAGGTGCTGAAGTTGCTGTAGCAGGTGTTGTTCAGGATAAAGGCAATAAGGTTTACAACGTTGAGTTCCAGGTTGTAGGTCTACAGGGCGCAAACAAGGGCAAAGTTTTAGCTCACTATAAGGGCGATTCAAGCTTAGCTACTATGCGTCAGGCTTCTCACAGAATTTCTGACAGAATCTATGAAGCATTCACAGGTCAGAGAGGCTGTTTTAGAACACGTATTGCTTATGTAGTAACCAAGTTTGGTGCCCCATTCCCATATCAGTTAATGACTGCTGATTATGATGGCTACAACGAGACTCCAATTGTGAAGTCAACTCAGCCTATCATGACTCCTTCATGGTCACCTGATGGCAGACGTTTGGCTTATGTAAGCTTTGAGAAGAGATCTCCTGCAATCTTTGTTCAGGATATCATCTCTAAGAAGCGTCAGAAGTTAGCTTCATTCTCAGGATTGAACAGCTCTCCAGCTTGGTCACCAGATGGAACTAAGATTGCTATGACCTTATCAAAAGATGGTCAGCCTGATATTTACTACTTTGATTTAACTCAATCTCGTTTTGTTCGCGTAACCAGTAACAAGGCAATTGATACTGAGCCTACATGGGCTGCTGACAGCAAGTCACTGTACTTTACCTCAGAGCGTGGTGGTAGAGCTCAGATCTACAGATACGACTTTGCAACTCAGAGCACTCAGAGAGTTACCTATCAGGGAGCAAAGAACTTATCAGCAAAACAGATCCCTGGCACCAAGTCTTTAATCGTTATTACTCAGGTTAATGGCTTTAGAGTTGCAAGAGTTGATCCAGACGGTAGCATTTATATGCTAACAACTTCTTCATTAGATGAATCACCAAGTGTTGCACCTAACGGAAGTATGGTAATATATTCAACAGTATATCAAGGACGTAAAGGTCTAGCTATCGTATCATCTGACGGTAGATTTAAGGCAAATCTTCCATCAAGTGCAGGTGAGATTAGCTCTCCTTCATGGGGTCCATTACTGCAGAAGTAACAGAATTTATGTAGAAGGCTAGAAGAACTTCTACAAAATTGATAAAACAATAGTTAAACATAACTTACAGGAAATAAAAAATGTTTAAGAACTACTTGATAACTTTGATTTGCTCTCTAGCTCTAGTAACTATGACTGCATGTTCATCAAAAAATGATCAGTCTTCATTAGTTGAAGATGGTTCAGATGCATCTTTAGGTTTAGACTCTGATGGTGCTTTAACCGTAGGTGAACCTAACGGTTCAGCTGACGGTTGGAATGGCCCTGCTGAATTAGCAGACAACCACACCATTTACTTTGCTTATAACTCAGAGAACATTCAGGATCAGTACTTAGGTGTAATGCAGGCTAACGCAGCTTACTTAAAGAAGAACCCTGAGGCTCGTGTAATTATCGAAGGTCATACCGATGAGCGTGGTACTCCTGAGTACAACATCGCTTTAGGTGAGAGACGTGCTCGTTCAGTTGCTCGTTACATGCAGAACTTAGGCGTTGATGTAAATCAGCTTTCAATCGTAAGCTATGGTGAAGAGAAGCCTGCTGTTGAAGGTCATGATGAATCAGCTTGGTCTAAGAACCGTCGTGCTGTATTAAACTACTAATTTTATAAGCTTATGTTTATAATTTAAGCTCGTTTATAATTTAAGCATAAGTATTGCAAAATAGAATAAGAGGGTGGACTTAGGTTCACCCTTTTTCGTAGGTCTAAATATGACCATTTTCGGACTATTTTGTTATTTTCTTGTGAATTGTATATGATCTAAAAAAACATTTCGGATCAATTAATTCGGAGCAACAAAAGTGAACAGAATTTTAAATTTATTTAAATATTCAGCTTTGGCTTTAGCAATAACAGCTTCATTTAGTGCAAATGCTGATGATGCTCAGATACAGGCAATGCAGTTGAATATGTTAAAGCTTCAGAATCAGGTGCAGGATCTACAAAGCAAGTTAGCAGATTCAGAAGGCCAAATTGAGTCTTTAAATCATGATCTTCAGGTATTGCAACAAGAAAATTCAGATTTAAAGTCAAAGTTAGCTGCAAATTCTTGTAACACAAGTGGTCAAAATGGTTCTGATAACACTGATGCTAACGCACAGACCGCTCAGAACGCTAAGACTGATCCTAATACAAATGCTAATAACGCAAACTCAATTCCAATCAATACTGTCACTGGTAATTCAGGAGCTACTTTATCTAAGAGTAAAGTACAGACACAAAGCGCAGCTGCCGCAACTCCTTCAGCAGGCAGTGACTCATCCTTACCTGTTGCTGATGCACAGGCTGTAAAGATGTATCAGAGTGCCTATAACCTTTTAGTTAAAAATAAATTGTTAGAATCAGCTACTGGTTTTTCAAACTATGTAACTAAATATCCTAATAACTCTTTAACACCAAATGCTTGGTATTGGTTAGGGCAGGTTCAGTATAAGCAGAAGAAATATCAGGATGCGCGTGTAAGTTTCTTAAATACTGCTAAGTTTAAAGGTTCAACCAAGAGAGCTGATGCTTTATATAAGTTAGGTGTAACCTCAAAAGCTCTAGGCGATAAAGATAAGGCTAAGAAGTTCTTTGAAGTTCTGATTAAAACTTATCCTACCTCAAGCTCAACAGCTTTAGCAAAGAAGGAACTGGCTTCTTTAAACTAGTAAAGAAATAATAATTCAGTCATTTGATTGAAAATCTTTATGCTTTAAGACCATTCAAAGGTAAATCTTTGGATGGTTTTCTTTTATAAATCAATAATAATTATCAAATTGTTCTATAAGCAAATAAGCAATTTGTCTCATATTTTTTGAATATCTTACATTAACTATTAACAAACTAGGCAAAGTCTTTAAGATCTCAAAACTAATGGTGGAATAAGAACCGCTTAAAAATCATATTCGTGAAAAAATATGAAATTTTTGTAAAAAAATGCTTGCAAGATCATAAATTTTTAGTAAAATAGTCGCCGTTGAGTTAATCAACAAAACAAAACGTTCGGTGATTGGGTCGTTAGCTCAGTCGGTAGAGCAGCGGACTTTTAATCCGTTGGTCGAGAGTTCGAATCTCTCACGACCCACCATCCAAACGAATTCTTATGCGCCGGGTTGTTAGCTCAGTTGGTAGAGCAGCGGACTCTTAATCCGTTGGTCGCGGGTTCGACCCCCTCACAACCCACCATGCGCAAAGTAGAAAATCATTCAAGTGGGTTGTTAGCTCAGTTGGTAGAGCAGCGGACTCTTAATCCGTTGGTCGCGGGTTCGACCCCCTCACAACCCACCACTTGGATGCTTAGCTCAGTTTGGTTAGAGCATCTGCCTTACAAGCAGAGGGTCATAGGTTCGAGTCCTATAGCATCCACCATCTCAGAAGCGACTTAGATGTCGCTTTTTTTATGCCTGAAATTCAGGAAAATCTCTAGAAATCAAGCCCTATCAAGACTTTACAATTTCTTAATGCACTATTTGTGCGCTGTATAATAATTAGATGATTTTGTTCAGCGCCTTTATCTTTGTTGTGGTAAATTATTTTACAGTTTGTAAACTATTTTATATAAGGTGATTCTTGTGAAGCAAAATCAGCCATTGACAATCAAGAGACTCAGCAAGGTCTTATCTCGCGATACTACAGTTGAAGAAAATTCTGAAATTGATCTGATTGCAAATTCTGGAGTTCAGTTCTTAGACTTTGAAATCAATTTTGAATCTGACAAAAATCCTGCTAATGAAATCAACTTTGAGTCAGATGATCTTAATACCTATCCTGCCTATGTAAAATTCGGCAAATTCGTAAAAATCAGTGGAATGGGTGATCATTTTGCAAGATTAAGATTAAATCGTGCTCAGGATAAATATATTGTCGATGAATCACTTGATTATGAACAGTCTAGAGAAGTTGTTGAAGAGTTTGATTCTGAAAATGACGTTAGAGTTTTAGAGTCTTTAAAGCTGTTCAATGGTGTGTGGTTTCCTGTTCCTTACTTTAATAAAGGTAAAATGGAAGGTCCTGCTAACTGGGCTCGAGCAAGAATCATCAATTTAAGTGAAGCTAGACAGGCTGAAGAAAAGGGGGGACGTTATCACTTAACCTTAGCCTTTGATACTACTGTAGATAACAGTCAGGATAATGAAGCTCTGCACAATGCTCCAACTTCTGTTGATATTGATACAAGCTTTACCTTTAGAGATGGTATTGAAGCTACCTCATTATTAAATGGTAAAAACGGTATCAGCTTTGTCTCAGAGTGGATTAAGAGCATCATGAAGGAGATTTATCCTTTATCTACAAACAATCCTGCAGAAAAGGCTAAAGCTACCACCGATGATGATCAATACATTAAGAACAGAGTTTATGAAAAGCACTATCTAAATGTTTTAGCTTTCATCAAGCATTTCTTTATGCCTAATGATATTAAGCTCATTCATTTTGATAAAACTCATACCGAAACAGACAGCTCTTTAGATGTAAGTCTGATCCTCGATATTGGTAATTCACGTACTTGTGGTTTGTTAGTAGAAGAGGGCACTTCAATGTTAAGCAGCTCTGATACTTTCCCTAACAGTACACCTCTTATCATTCGTGATTTAAACGCTCCAGAGCATGTATATTCTGGTGCCTTTGCAAGTAGAATTCAGTTCCAGAGAGCAAATTTTGATTTTAACTATTGCTCTGATATCTCCTCAAGATTAGATGCCTTTAAGTGGCCTTCATTAGCACGTGTTGGTACCGAGGCAACCAAACTTGCTGCTATGGCCAAGGGTAACGAGGGTAACACCGGACTTAACTCTCCTAAGCGCTATTTATGGCAGATTAACGACACCCCAAAATCTGAGTGGAAATTTAATACTACCTATTATCAGACACCTGTATACCGTCGTAATGAAAAGAATGAAAAACTGTACTTTGATCTTTTAAAGAACAAAGAAGGAGAGAAGGCTGCTACCTATCTGCCTGTATCAAAGTTCTTAAATTCAACAGGTGATGCCTTATTTGCAAGCACAGGTGACGACAGTCAGTTAAAGGCTAATTACTCAGGAAAGTCAGCTATGACTTTCATGTTAATTGAGATCATCTTGCAGGCAATGATGCAGATGAACAGTTACTATTACCGTTCATCTATGGAAGATCATGCCTTGCCTAGAAAACTAAAATCAATTGTTCTAACTACACCGCCTTCAATGCCAGATGTTGAACGAGAGATTTTCAGATCATGTGCTTATCAGGCAATTGGTGTCATTTGGAAAGCTTACGGTTACGATCCAACTCCAGCTAACGAGTTCCATTATGTAGAAAAGGCTCGCTTAATGTTTCCTGAAGTACCTCAGATCTTCTTAAAATGGGATGAAACCTTAGCAGGTCAAATGGTATATCTGTATAACGAGACCCAAAGAGTCTTCAACGGTAACTGTAAGTCCTTTATTAAAGAGATCCGACGCCCTGACGCTGATGGCAGATTTAATGAAATCAGCCGTCCAAAGTCAAGCAATCTGATAGCCTCATCCGTATCTACCAGAATTGCTTCAATTGATATAGGTGGTGGTACTACTGATTTAGTAATTGCTGATTACAGCTTCCCTGACAGAAAGTGTGAAGAGTCAACTGATTATGACAACGGCAATTTTTCTGAAGAAGTAAGCAATCAGAATGCATCAATTCAGATAAGAGAAGTCTTACGTGATGGCTTTAAGATTGCAGGTGATGATTTAGTCTTAGATATCATAAGAAACTACATCATTCCAAAATTAGGCTCTAATGAGGAGTTATCTAAGATTATAGGTAACATGTCTGGACAGGATGTAAAAAATCGTAAGAACCGTGTACAGACAGTAGAGCAGATCTTTTCAAAAGTTGCCTACAGAATTTTATCTAGGATTGAATCTTTAGAAAAAGTACCAGCAGGTCATACCGATATTTCTGTTGAGGGTACAGTTGAAGACTTTATCCTGTGTAAAGACAAGTGTAATCTTGAGATGTTGAATAATCCTAATGATGAGGTGGTTCTAGAAGAGGGTAAAAAGGCTGTAGACGAGAGCGTAATTGAGTACTTAAATAATCAGTTAGGTAAAGACTATGATCTTTTATCTAGAAAATTAGTCTTTGACTTATACCAGATAAATTACGATATCTCTCGAGGTGAGAATTCAGTTATCAGCAAGTGTTTAAATTACCTTAATACCATCGTAAATTCTTACTGCTGTGATGTCCTGCTTTTAACCGGACGTCCTTCAAAGATCCCTGGCTTAAGACGCTTTATTGAGCGTAAGTCATCCTTATCACCATATAGAATCATTTCTATGCACAACTATAAGTGTAATGGCTGGTATCCATCCTTTGGTGTAAAAGAAGGTCGTATCGGTGATCCTAAGTCTACAGTGGTTGTTGGTGCACTTTTAGGCTACACCAAGATTGCTGATGCTAATAAGCTTATTAACTTTAGAATTAACACTAATCCATTACCATCCTCAACTCCTATGCGTTACTTTGGCGCACTAGATAATGAGAGTATGTTACATAAGAACGAGGTTCTGTACCGATTCAGTACCAAGGCTGAACAGCTATTTGAATCTGAGTTATCAGAGCCTGTAGAAAAGCGCTCATCAAAATATGACATGGATACTATCTTTACCAAGGCTGGAGCCGATGTTGTAAAGAACATTCCTGGAATTACCAGACCAGATGATGACGGCAATCTAAAATTCAACACTGAGTTGCCTTTAAAACTAGGTTACAGACAGTTCTATGATCCTCACTTTGATTCAGCAATGCTCTTTAGTGTAGGTCTGTACAATGATGTAAATGATCTGCAAAAAGTAAAAGATACTAAAGAGTGGATCATCCCTGATGATGTAGATTTTACTGATGAGTACTATGCTCGTTTAGATAAAGAGCTTTTCTCTAAATTAAGAGCAGTAGACACTGGTGGTGAAAAAGAATATATCCAGGAGTGCCTGTCTAAGATGAAAGAGGCCTTTGATACTGGCAAGATTGCCCTTGAAAGCATGAATGCACAAGATGCTAAAAATATCGAAGCTCAATTTGAGGCAAGCGCTCAGAAGTATGGCGATGATGAGGCTAACAATGCAAAAATAGGTGGCATGTCAAAACTCTTTGGAGCTGACAAGAAGAGAGCAGAACTAAAAGAGCAGGCTATAGCAAACTACAAATCCTCATATCAGGGTGATTTGGCATCTACCATTGCTCAAAAGAAAGATGCCAATAAAAAAAGACAGCGTATGCTGTTCCTACGTACCTTAAGTTCACTTTTAGAACCATGTATTGTAAGTTACAAAGACGATCAGCTCCGTCGCTTAGAGAATGCAAAGAAAGCTATGACAGGCAATGTAGATGGCAAGATGCGTTATGACTTGAAGATCCAGGGACAGACCTATGAAGGAAAGCAAGCTTGCACCGGCAGTCCTGTATATGGATGTATCAAGTTTATGCGAGATGAAGATCCTGACAATGCTCCATCAATTTTCTTAATGAAGATTGAAGATGCAACTCAAAGTGACTGTAATAAAACTCCTATCAAGGAATTTTTAAACCTGAGATTAAAGACTGTTTCAGGTGATGATGAAGAATACTGGAACAATACTGGTTTACTACTAAAATAAGGTTTCATATGACTTTAAATACATTTACAAATAACCGCCTCAATGAGGTTGCATCAACATGTCAAAAGGTAATTCCTTGGTTTGAAGGTATTGATGATAAGAATGTACAGGAAAAGAGAAATTCTCTTGAAGTCAAACTCTGCTCTTTAATTGAAGAGGCAAAAACAGCTTACGATGTACTGCCTGTAAAGACTACTGTAGGTGTCTTTGGCGCCTCTCAGGCAGGTAAGAGTTACCTTGTTTCAACTTTAGCATCCTTTGGTGGTGATGATTTAACAGCTACTTTTGACGGTAAAAAGGTAAGTTTCTTCAATCACATGAACCCTATAGGCGGTGACTTTGAGGCAACAGGTATTGTCACCCGCTTTACCAAGTTTGATGATAAGGGCGTTTCAGGCTTTCCAATTAAAGTAAAAGTCTTTAATGAGGCTGATTTAGTCAAGGTACTCATTAACTCTTATAACTCAGATTTGAACTTAAAAGCAGTTCCTGCTGGTTCTCAAAGCGACTACTTGTCAGCTCAAAACCAGAAAATTGGCTCTACTGAGTTTTTAAAGAACTTCTTTGAGGACTTAAAGTCTGATAAATATGCTTTAAAAGATGAGAAAAGCTACATCCATGACTATGATGTAGTTTCTATTGCCAAATATGCAATTAGAAAGTCTAAAAGTGATTTTGGTGATAATGCTAAATTCCCAATTGACTGTTATTTCTGGTCTGAATGCAGAAAGTTAGTATCTAAACTAAACTTTGCAGGACGAGCAAAGATGTTCTCAATCCTGTGGAATGAGTTAGATGCCTTTACTACTTTGTTTACTGAATTAGGAAAGCAGCTTTTGGAGTTGGAAGGGGCAAGTTCTGTATATGTACCTTTAAACTGCTTTATTGAAGATCCTAATGCCAATGAAAATGATTTCCGTCGCCGTGAGGATGGTACCTTACTTGATATTGGTGTTTTAAAGAATGTCTTTAAAGATAAAGACGATCCAAGTAAGAGTGTAGAGGTGGTGATAGTAAACGATGGCAATGAGATAAAAAAGACCATCTCCTTTGCTTCATTGACCTTTGCTGCCCGTGAGTTCTCCTTCCCATTACCAAAAGAGAGTAATGCCGATGGTTTTGATGTTTTGGATTTCCCAGGCTGTCGCTCAAGAAAGACTGATGAAATTGAGAAATTTAAAGATCCAAATACAGACACAACTGAGTACTTGCGTCGTGGTAAGGTAGGTTACTTATTTGAACTTTACTGTGACCGTCATGAAATTGATGTGCTCTTATGGTGTGTAGCTGTATCTAAACAGCAGGAAGTTTTAGAAGAACAGATTAACAGCATTGAGCACTGGGTATACGAGAATGTAGGCAGAACTGCTGATGAAAGAGCTAAATTTGGCAAAATTCCTTTAATTGGAGCTTTTACCCGTTTTGACAGTTGCTCATGTTTAGGCCTTGATAAAGCAAAATCTAATGAAAGAGCTAAAGAAAAGGGGGATCCTACTGTAGTAGTGGATTACTCAGGTATCAGCTCAAAGATTAACAAAGCTTTAGAGTCATTCCATCATACCTGGGTTGATGAGTGGGTAAAAGGTGTTCCATTTAATCAGTTCTTCTTTGTAAGAAAGCCAAATATTCCTGAAACTGATGATATGTACGTAAAAGAAAAAGGTAAAGAAGTTGATTTCTTACCTAATGAATACGTAAAAACTCAGATAGAAGAATACAAGACTAGGATCTCCTCATGCCCAGAATTAAAGTACGTTTACCATGAAAAAGACGGTAGCTGTAAGACTATTGATGAGGTTTTAAAGCCAAGTGATGGTGGTGTTAACTATTTAGCTTCTTTCTTACGAGAGAACTTTGCTGACTACAAAGTTAACAAAGACAGAACCAGTGATTTGGTTCTAAAAGATGTAAAAGAAATTGTTGATGCTCTATCCTTGTATGCTAAGCGCGAAGGCGCTAAGGCACAAAAAGAAGCTTATGCTAAGGGGCTTAAACTCATGCAGGAGCTGTTACAGTGTGACAGAGTAGCAGGTACTTTAAGTTACTTACGCGACTTTATTGAAATTGATAAAGATAAAGCCTTTAAAGATTACACTGACAATCAGTCAGATGGTAACAGCAACAACTCCTACAGATTTGCCAGAGCACTGACTAAGATGAGAGAGGATAATCTTGTATCAATCTGTAATGGTGATTTCTTTAATGAGATTTATGCAAACTTGTTAAGAAACTTATCAGAGCAAAAGAGAAAGGCTATCTTAAGTGAAGTTCAAAAAGATCCTGAGGCTGTAGCTTGTTATTCAATCTTTTTAGATAACAATAATCAGTTTGTCTCAGATAAAGACTTAAAAGAGAGATTGAAGTCATTACTTACAAACTACACCAATGAGTTATCAAAAGCCTATACAGCGCTTAAAGTCGAAGATGAGGTCATTGCAAAACTAGAGCCATATGAAGGCAATATGTCAAGCCGTGATGCACTAGCTTTAGGACAGTGCATGCGTGCTTTAAAGTTAATCTCTGATTTTAATACTTACCTTTATGTAGGTACTTTAAATAGAGAATCAATTACTCATGTCGATAAAGATGATTCTGACAGAGATTTCTTTAAAGAGAACATTAAGTACTCAGATCCTGATATGTGTATGGTTCCTAATATCGACAAGTCACTAGTTGATAATATTGAGGATCACTATTACCACGATTACTTTAGTGTCTTTATTGATTTGATGAGTGTAAGAAATCTCACAGCAGAGAGTAAGTACAACCTAAGTGCTGCTCAAAACAATGAGTTGTGCTCTTACTTAGATACTATGGAACAGGCTGCAGGTTTAGCATAAGACACTGATAAAACTGTGAACAGAATTTTAAGAAGGATAATATGGCAGAGAAAATTGCAGAGTTAGTACCAACAAGTAATGGTTGCTCTATCGTTTTAAAGTCAAATTCATTTTCAAACGACTTGATGGTAAGTACAGGTCTAGATCTAACCTTCTTCGACCCAAACGGCAGTACAGAGTTAAAAAGAGTTACCTTAAAACCTGAGGAAATAGGATTTGATAATAATGGCTTTAGTGCTCCTTTGCCCCCTGAAATTAACAATGAACTAGCTCAAAAGGTAAATTCATTTGGTGGCAAGTTTAAAGTAAAAGCTCTTGAATATGATCCTGTAAGTTCAAAAACTGTAGGTGATCCTGCTTATTTTGATGCAAGCGTAACAGGAACACTAAAAGTAATTCAGGATTACGTTAAAAAAGAAGGTGAGAGCATTAACGCTACTACCTTTAATGAGAAAAAAGAACCTACTTTTACTGAAGATAAAGCTACAGTTGATGAGATTAAATCATCAGATTCGGTTTTAAATGAAGCTGCAACTGCTACTACAACCACTGTAGCTACAAAGAGTTCTGGTAAGGGAAAATTTCTTGCCATTATTGGTGCAATCATTCTTTTACTCTTTATCTTAGGTCTGTTAGCTCTGTTCTTAGCAGGCTTCTTTGGTGGTTCAAAAGATAACTCATCAAATGCTAATGAGCCTAAACCTCAAGAGCAGACAGAAGAGGCAAATGATAATTCAGCAAAAGATGACAATGCTGCAACTGAGGATAACTCTCAATCAGATAACACAGCCTCAGATAACAGCTCATCTGATAATACTACTGAGACTCAAGACAATGAACCGGCTCAAACAGAACCTAATGTAGCAGACAACTCAGCTGCAACAGCTTCTTCAAGCGCAGGTTCTTCAGTTTGTGTCATCACTTCAGATCCTGACAACGTTATGATTAAAAACTGTATTGCTTCAAAGCCTGATAGTGCTACAGTATCTGCCTTTGCAAAAGATGCTTTTTCTAAAGATAAGTGCGATTTAGGCAAGAGACTGTTCTCAAGCTATGGCAGAAAAGATGGAACTGTAGCTTATACCTATGGACAATACTTTGATCCTAATTCTCAAGAGACTACCTCTTGTGCATCTAAAGACAAGAGCCAGGCTGTTTACTGGTATGAAAAGGCAGCCCAATTAGGTAATGACAATGCTAAGAGCGCCTTGTCAGCATTAAAGAATTAGCTTTTAAAGGACAGATAACATGAAATTAAAAGTTTTAACTGGTGCAGTTCTTTTAACCTTTGCAATAAATTCAGCCTATGCTGATACTCCTTTGTTAATGGAAGGCAAAAGCTCTATTTATCAGCGTGTTTTAACTACTCCATCATGCAGATTAAAAGCTAAAAGTGATGATAATGATGGCAAAGTTGTAGATGCCTTTTCACGCTTTTATGTCTATGCTGATGATGGTAAGACTTTAAAAGTAGGTCCTGATGATACCGGTAAGCTCTCAGGCTACTTAAACAAGGATTGCACCATTGACTGGAAAATGCAGACAGCTTTAATGTTTACAAATCCTGCTAACAGAAACCGTGCTTTAATCTTTAAGAATAAAGAGAATTTGCAGAACATAGTTGAAGCAAAAGATCCTAAAGCTCTTTTGGAGCCAATGATGAAAAAGGTTGCAGCAAAAGAGAATGTAGACGGAGTAGTTTCAGTTGAGCCTGAGCACTTTGTAGATTATCAAAAGCAGTTCTATCTGTTACCTATCTTAGATTTTGAAGAGACTATGTTCGATGATGGTAACTATGTGCGTGAGCTTAAGATTGCCTCTGTTACCAAACAGGAAGGTAAAAAGGTTAATGTTTCAAATGAGCAGAATGAATTAAAGACCTTTAAAGCAGCGGTAGTATTTGTTATTGACTCAAGTATTTCAATGCAGCCTTACATTGATAGAACTAAAGAGACCATTAGTGCCATTACTAAGACTATTAAAGAGCAAAAGTTATCAGACAGTGTGCACTTTGGTTTAGTGTCTTTCAGATCAAACATTAAGGCAACACCTGGTCTTGAGTACACCTCAAAGATTTATGTAAAACCTGGTGAAGCTACAGATGAAAAGCAGTTTAAAGAGAAGTTAAACACTTTAAATCAGGCAAAAGTTTCAAGTAAGTATTTTGATGAGGACTCTTTTGCAGGTATTAACACTGCTCTAGAGCAGGTTGACTGGTCTAATTATGGCGGTCGTTATATCGTGCTTATTACCGATGCTGGCGGTATTAAAGGCTCTGATAAACTCTCATCTACAGGTTTAGATGCACGTGAACTTAAAGTAGAAGCAGCCCACAAAGGTGTAGCAGTGTATGCAATGCATCTTTTAACAGATTCTGGCAAGCGTAACGGCGATCATGAGAAAGCAAAAAGTCAGTATAAAGAACTTACCTACAACGACACCATCAATAAGTCCCTTTACTATCCAGTAAATGCCGGTGACGTTAAAAACTTTGGTAAAAAAATTGATGAACTGGCACAGAATATTACCAATCAGGTAAAACTCTTAGCCTTTGGTAAAGATGCTGTAGGAGCTGCCCCTGAGGTACCTGCTGATAATGAGAATACACAGATGCAGCAGGATACTGTAGCTTTAGGTCATGCTATGCAACTAGCTTATCTAGGTTCAAAGCTTGGTACTAAGACACCTGATTTCTTATCAGGCTGGATTGCTGACAGAGATTTAATCTCTCACGGTCAGGCAACAAGTACACCTGTTGTCTTACTGACTAAAGGTGAGTTGTCATCACTAAAAGATGTAACCTCAAAAATCTTAGATTCAGCAAATCAGGGTATTTTAGAGCCAGAGGATATGTTCAATCAGTTACGCTCGGTTGCTGTATCCATGGGGCGTGATCCTAACTCAATCAGTAAGGAGAGCACCTTAAAGTTAGGTGAGTTAGGTCTTTTAGGCGAGTATTTAGATGATCTTCCATACAAGAGCAAACTCCAGGAATTAGATGAAGATACTTGGTCAAGCATGGGACCTGATGAACAGAATCAGACCGTTGAAGATCTAGAGAATAAGTTACGCTACTATCAGCAGTGTAATGATGATGCTACCCGCTGGGTAAAGCTTAATAAAGATGAAGACTCATCTGAGGCTGTTTACCCAATTCCTTTAGAGGTATTGCCATAATTTATGGCTGTGTCTTTTAAAGTAAAAGAGCTGTCTTATACCTATAAACAAAAAGACGGCTCCTGTGGCTACAAGATAGAGTTACCAGAGTTAAGTTTAAACTCTGGTGATGTCTATGCTATTACTGGAGTCTCTGGCTGCGGTAAAAGTACGCTTTTAGAGTGCTTGGGGCTATTGCGTCAGGACTTTGTTTCAAAGTTTCTTCTTTTAGATAGTTATGAACTGTCAAAACTGTCTGTAAAAGAGCAGTGTATAGTTCGCTCATCTTTAATGGGGTATATGCCACAGACAGGAGGTCTTATCCCATACCTTACAATAAAAGATAATCTAAAACTGCAAATTGAGGTAAGTGCGGATTCCTTTTATAAATTAGAAGGTAAAAAACTTGATACAAAAGCTCTGTATCAAGAGGTACATGAGAAGATGTCCCAATTCTCAATGGACTCTCTTTTAGATAGATATCCTCATGAATTGTCTATAGGTCAGCGTCAAAGAGCGGTGTTCTTAAAAACTATCAGTCACAAACCTAAGATTGTTTTTATTGATGAACCTACCTCATCACTCGATCCTGAACATGGCAAAATCTTATTTGAAAGTATTGTCTCCTTATCAAGACAGCTTGATATGTGTGCTTTAGTGGTAACACATGATTTACTCTTAGTTAAAGACTTCAATTTAAAGTCGCTGTCATATGCAAAGATTGATGCAAATGAAGGTCAATTTGTAATCTGTGATGATAGCGTATCTAGTGAGGACAATCATGATCTTTAAGTTAGCTGTATCCTCACTGCGTTTTAATCGTCTGATCTCTTTAAGTTTAATTGGTGCTTTATGCTCGGTAATTGCACCTCTCTTACTCTTATTCTCTTTGCGTTACGGTATCATTTCCTCACTTGAGAATAACCTAAAGTCATCTCCAGTAAATTTAGAATTAAAGCTAAAGACAGGGTATAAGCTTGATGAGAGCTTTTTTAAGGATTTAGAGAATAATCCTAAAATCGACTTTGTACTTCCGCTTACAAGATCATTGAGTACCACTGTAGATATTGCTTTTAATGGCAAGATAAAAAGAGATCTGTCTGCTATTCCTACTAAAAAAGGAGATCCTCTTTTAAGAGCTTCAAAACTTGATGATACTTTAGATGCAACTGAAGTTTATTTAAGCGAGAATTTAGCTCATGATTTAGGCATTAAATCAGGGGATAGCATTAAATACATCGTCTCAAGGATTACCGATGGCGCAAGACAAAACTCTGTAGTTAACTTTGCCGTAAAAGGTATTGTTAAAAAGGAGTACTTATCTACCAATGCTCTTATAGTTAACTTTGATACGCTTATTTATATGGAGGATTTTAAAGATGGCTATGAACCTCCTGTATTCTCAAATGGGTCAAAGTTAAACGAAAACAGAAAGTTTTTTGCTAAAGCCAGAATTTATGTAAAGACACTTGATGATGTAGCTCCAGTGGATACGTATTTGCGCAGTAAGAACTATCAGACTTTTAGTATGCTCTCATCAATAGAGAACTTAAAGGCCATCTCAAGTGTGCTCTCATTTATCTTTTACGCAATAGCCATAACCTCGGTTGTAGGCGGAATCTTTGCAAGTGCAGGTTTAATTCTAACCTCAGTTCTAAGAGCAGAGAAAAGCTATGCTCTCTTATTATTAACAGGCATTAAAAAGACAAAAGTTTTAATGATGGTTTTAATTGAGAACACTATTTTATCATCATTAGCTTATGCTTTATCACTTTTGCTCTTTTACACAGGTATGTGGGTATTTAATCATTACTTTACCTCTTTATTAGGTCAGGGCTCGGTTGTAAGTACCTTAAATATTATGCATGTAGTTGCAGGCTATCTCTCAACAATAGTCGTAACTCTTTTAATTACTTATTTAGTCTGCTTCTTTAAGGTATTTTCATTAAAGATTGCAGATACACTAAGGTTAATTTAGTATGAAAAAATTATGTTTATCTTTAGTGCTGGCAAGTATAGGTTCACTTGCATTGACAAACAGCGCAATAGCAGATGAAGTAAATGAAATTTACAATCCAAATCCTCAAAAAGATGACGTAGTTTTATCTATGCCTTGTGATGGGATCATGGTTTTCAGAAAAGTCTATACCTCAAATGATCCTAAAAAAATCAAAGATAAAAAATATAACGCAGGCACTGCGCAAAACGAGTCTCCTATGGGGCAGAATCCCAATAAGAGATATGTACAAGGCTCTTTTTATGACAAAAATGGCTATTACTTTTTAATGTCTAAGTATGAGCTCATGAAAGGTCAGTACGATGCCTTAACAGATAGTTCTAAATGCAAGGCTCCAAATAAGATGTCGCGTCTGCCTGCTGTAAAAGTATCTTATTTTGATTTTATCAATGCAGCTAATGCTTATTCAATTTATCTGCAAAAAGCTAAAGACGTACCAACTGTAGATGGGCAGAAAGCCTACGTAAGATTACCTTCAGATGAAGAGTGGGAATATGCTGCCCGTGGCGGTACTAAAGTTACTCAAAGTGAATTTGAAGCACTGCGTCCACCTATGGAGAACGATGACATCTCTTTATATGCATGGCATCAGGGGGCTAATAGTGCTAACGGTAAGATCCAGCTTACAGGTTTAAAAAAGCCAAATCCATTAGGCTTATATGACATGTTAGGTAATGCTCAGGAAATGACATTAGAGCCTTTTAAAGCTGTCAGAACTGGAAGATTATTAGGTCTGTCAGGTGGAATTTGTGTAAGAGGAGGCAGTTACCTGTCAAAAGAGAGTGCACTTACAAGTGCTTTAAGAACTGAAAAGCCTTTATATGTTAATGGCAAGCCTCTTTCAGCTCCTGATACAGGCACTCGATTCGTTTTGGGGCTGCCAGTAGCTACCTCCGTAAAAGAAGTTAAGAACTTAAATGAAGAGATCTTATCCTTAGGCGACGATGACAGCGATGATAATGCTCTTTCTGGTGAAGCTGATAAAATTGCCAAATTAGATGCAGAGAATAAAAAGAACAAAGAAGTCTTTAAAAAAGAGCAGGAAAAGTTAAAGAGTGCTAATGACGAATTGTCTGCTCAGAATTCGTCATTAGAGCAAAAAACTGAAAAACTTAAAAATATTAACTCAGATTTGATGGCTTTAAATGACAAACTCGCAAAATCAAATGACGATTTGAACGGTCAATTAGGTTCATTGAAAGAAAAGATTGTTAAAGCCAACGATGAGCGCGAGAGTATGCGTGATGTTGCCATTACAGCAAACTTAAGACTAGGTGGCTTCTTATGTAAGTCAATTGCAGATGAAACTAGCTCTGTACAGTATTTTGAGAGTATCAGAAAGTTAGCTAAGATGCGCTGTGATGAAAATCAGGAGCGTTGTAAGTTCTATGAAAAAATTAACAACAACTACACTCGTCATAAGCATGCTTTGCACTCCATTATTACCTATTATGGAGACACTATGGCAAATGCCTCAGCTAACTACAATTTAAAAGATTTTAAGTCACAGCTTGCCTCCTCAAAAGAAGCTTTTGGCGCTGAGACAAGCTATGACGAATTTGTTGACAAGTACTATTCTCATTTAATGTCTTATAAGAACTTATCAAAAGACAGAGATAAAAATCAAAAGATGTGGTCAGAGCAGTGCCAATCAATAGGAACTAAGTAAGATGTTAAGAATTCTAAGATGTGAAAAGTCTAAAGTCTCTCCTAAGATCCTGTCATATGCTCTTTATGCTGATGACTTTAAAAAAGAGATTAAAAGTGCTTTAGGCGAAGAGTACTCAGAGATCATATCTAAAGCAGAAATCTCAGGTGACTATGTAAACTTTGTAACTCCACTTTCAGGAGAATTAGATAAAGTAACTGAAGCTAATAAAATAAAGTATCAGGATGCCTTGAATGTATTAGAGCATCGCCGTGATAAGGCAATTGAGTATTTAAAGTCATCAACTCCACTGTCTAATAGAGCTCTTGAAACTCATCGCAAAGAATTCTCCGATATTATAGCAAGCGATAATACAGTCTTTATGGTAAATGGACAGGCTGTAATTGCGCCGGTGTCATTTAATCCTCACTATAAAGATGTAGCTGTGCCTCCAACAGGAGCTACAACAGTGCCTGTAAAGAAAAGAGGGTGCTTACTGCCATTCTTACTTTTACTGCTGCTTTTATTGTTATTACTCTTTTTGCTGTGGTGGTTCTTATTAAGGCCATGGCCATTTGAAGGCAATTTTACAGACAGATTTAATTCCCTGTTTCCTCAAAAGGAAGTTCCAACTCAAGTTGTAGAGCCTAAAAAAGAGGATGAAGCTAAGCCTGCTACTACAGAAGAAAAAACAGAGCCTGTAGAAGAAGAGGCAAAAGATCCTGTTGTAGAAGAAAAAGAAAAAACAGCAGAGCCTGAAGCAGTAGAAGATGAAGAGGCAAAGGCTGCTCAAGAGAAAGCAAAAGCTGATGCACTAAAATCTCAGGAAGAAGCAAAGGCAAAAGCTAAGGCAGAAGCTAAAGCCAAAGCCGAGGCAGAGGCTAAGAGAAAGGCTGAAGAACAAAAACAAAAGGAATTAGCAACTAAAAGAGCTCTTGAGGAGAAAAACAAAGTTCCAAAGTGCAAGACCTTAAAACAAGAAGGCAAGATGCCTGAACTTGCTATAGCCTTTGACGGTTCTCAATCTATGCTCTTAAAGTACGGTTATACCAACAGATTAAAGGCAGCTCAAAAAGCAGCTACTGACTTAATCTCAAATGTTGATAAAAACGTTAAGATTGGCTTTATTGAGATCAATGGCTGTCCTGTAGCTAAAAATAGAGGCTTTTTCGGACCAAACAGCAGAGGCGCTTTAATTAACGCTATCAATAACGTTAATCCTTATTCTTATGATGGTAAAACACCATTAGTAAACGGTTTGAATGAACTGTCAAAGACTTTAGACGGTGTAAATTCTGATGCAGTTGGTATCTTAATTTCAGATGGAGAGGATACCTGTCCATTTACTGAACAGATGGATGTTTGTTATGTAGCTAAAAAGATCCATGAGCGTCAGCCTAAACTTAAGATCCATACCATCCTAATTGGAGATGATATTGACAGCGCAGCCTGTATTGCCAGAAACACTGGTGGAAAGGTCTTTAAGCCTAAAGATGCAGTTCAGATTGAATCAGTTTTAAAAGAAGCAGGGGCTTCTTTAAAGAAAGTTTGTGAAGAATAAAAGTTTTTGAAGAATAAAATACCCAGTAAGAGCACTGTGTAATACAAAAGGATATATTTCATGGCAACAAGATTATTAAACAGTGGTGATTTAAGAAATTACCAGGCCATTGGTGAAGACGGTGTTTTAGTATGGCAAAGAGCTGATGCCTTCCGTGCTTCAATTGAGAATTCATCAATTTTAGGTGAACACTATGCCCGTTGTCTTGCAACACCTCGTTTCTCATCTGATGGTACTCATGTAGACTGGTTTGTTCCATTTCAGTCAAACAGAGCTGATGGTGACTATGAGGTAGTGTCATGGAATGCTGCAAGTCCTGATGAAAAAGCTAGAGCTTTAAAGAAATTTGAAGAGTTAGAAGAGAAGTTTTTAAACTTTGGCTATAACTTAGAGGCCCGTTCATTATCCTCAAATGATAAGTTATTTGCTCATTTTTTAACCGGTAATAACAAAGCAAACATTGTGCTCCCTGCAATACATTATCCTGATGAGAGCTGTATCTATATTGTAAACGGTGAGCCTGTAATTACCTTCTGGGGTTTTTTAAATGCTGGAAGCAAACTTACAGGCAGCCCTTTTGACGGTCTAAAACCTGTAGGCAATTTTGCTCCTCATAAAAAAGCTCTGGGAGCAACTGCTGCAACAACCAACATCTCAGGAACTGCCACTACAGCTGCTGCAGTTACAAGAAGTCACAAGTGGTGCTGGCTGTTAGGTCTTTTATTACTGTTACTTTTATTACCTTTGCTGCTATACCTCTTATGGTGGTTCTTCTTTGCAAGAGGCTTGCCTTTATTTAAGGTGTTCCCAGATTCATCTTTAGATCCTAAATACAATTTGTCATTGCCAATACCAGATATTCGCGGTGATAATTTAGGTCTGTCCACAGATGGCTTTGAGACTAAGTTACCAGATATTACAACAGATGGTGTCGTAAAGAACGGTAGCGATGATGATGGGGTAGTTCTAGATGGAACGGGAGACAAAACACCTATGGTTCCTGATGAGAATGCAGTGCCACAGGATGAGAGTACAACACCAGAGACTACTGATAACAATACAGCAGATGATAATCAAAAAGCTCCTGATACAGAAGAGAGCACCTCACCTTCTGACAATCAAGATGGTGTAAATCCACCAAAATTGAGTGACAAGGATAATGTAGCGCCGGCAACCGATAACAATCAGACAGTAGTGGCCCCTCAGTTACATGAAGATGGTCCTTCAATTTCTAATAAAGACTTACAAAGTGGAGATATTGGCAACTTTGATGGAACATGGAAAGTAAATTCTCCAATCGTTGACAGAAATACCAATAAGCCTTTACAGCTTCAGTATGATTTTAAAGATGGTAAGGGGACTGCGACCATCACTCAGAAAAACGGCATTAAATGCACCGGTAAAGTAACTGGAGGCTTAAAGTCAGGCTCTTTTAACATCAACAGTCAGTCTGTTGCAAAGTGCACTGATGGCTCAAGCTATGAAATGCCTACAGTAGTATGTAAAGAGGGTAAGAATGGAAACTCTGAGTGTATCTCAACATACTCTGAGAGTAAGTCTAATACAGGTAAGAAATATGAGTTTCCAATGAATATTCACAGATAGTATTCATCAATTAAAATGCACAAAACAAACGGTCAAACAAAGGAAAACAATATGTCATTTAAAAACAAATTTACAGCAGCAGCTGTTGCAATTTCTTTAGCCTTAGCTGGCACTGGCTGTTCAAGCTCAGGTGGGTTTTCATTAGGTGGAAGCGACTCTAATGTAAATCCAGAATTAAAGAAGGATGAGCCTTCATTCTTCTCAAAATCAGGTGCTGTTGCCTGCGCAGGTGGTGCTGCTTTAGCAGGTCTTTCATGCTTACTTTTAAAGAAAGATAAAAAGGCATTATGTCTTGCTGCTGCCGCAGCTGGCTGTGCTGTAGGTATGACTGGTAACTACATGCTCGATAAATTGCGTGCTAATTACTCAAATCTTGAGGATCAGTTAGATGCAACTAAAGCTAAGGTTCAGGACTCTTTAAAGAGTACGCAGAGCTTGCAAGCATCTGTTAATGAAACTTTAGCTTCAGATGAAGCTGAGATTCAACAGATTGAAAATGGCATTAAAGATGGTACTAAGACCAAAGCAGATCTTGAGAAAAAAGCTGATGAAATGTCAAAGAACCTAGCTTATATGCAGGAGCGTTTAAAGGCTGATAAGGAGAACTTACAAGCTCAGACTGATGCCATGCAAGGTCTAAAAGACGGCAAGGGTGGAGTTGGAGCTATTGATACGGATAATGCTCTTAAAAAGCAAAAGGCTCTTGAAGAGGAAATTGCTAAGACCAATGAGAGTATCAATGCACTTGAAGGTGCTATCGCAGACTACTCAGAGAAGACTTTGGCTGTAAAGAACAAAGTTAACGGAATTACTACAGCTTAATAAAATAGCAAAAATTAAAAGCTTGTAGATAACAGTTTTATACTCATGAACACTAAATTTAGTGCTCATTAACGGAGTTATTATGAAGAAAATAATCTTAATGTGTACTGTGCCATTAATGCTTACTGCCTGCACAATGACGCCTGAAGAGTGCGATCCTAAAATTACCGATCCTGGTATGTTAGATAAATTAGGCTGTGTAGTATCAGGTTCATATTCACAGCGCTCTGAACAGAAAAAACAGGAAATTCATGATTTGGCTCAGGAACAGCATGAATTATCAGAAAGAGTCATTGCTTTAGGACAAAAGAGAGCAGAGCTTATTAATAACCGCGAAGCAAAGCTAAAAGAGTTAGATGCTCTTACAAATAAGTTAGATGAAGTTGAAGCTTCCTTAAAGCAAAAACAGGCTTTATCAAAGACATTACAAGAAAAAATTGCTAAAGTACGAGCTTCAAAAGAAAAGGCAGCTTCTACTCCTGATGATGCCAGTGTAATGCAGAAAAAAGCTGAGTTAGTACAGGTTCAAAATGATCTTGATGATCTGATTGAAGCTGCTGCAGGTGAATAATAATCATTTACTTTCAAAGTGGAGGATAGCGCTTGTAACGTTATCCTTTTGAATTTATAAATAAGCTATAACAAAATCAAAGGAAAAACATGCTTTATACCTTAAAAATATATCCTATGGAATGGCTAGAACTTGTTACAGAACATTACAAGTAGATGGAAGTAGTGAGTTCGATGAGCTAGCTGGCGATATTTTGTATGCATTTGATTTTGACTTTGACCATTTGTATTAATTTAGAACAAAGCTAAGAAATGTAGAAGGAAATATTACCTATAGTTTAGGTGAAGATTACTGTCCCTATGACTTTTGGGAAGACGGTGCTGAAGATTCTGAGGAAAAAAATTCCTCAGATGAGACTGAAAATTGTACCGAAGAAATAGAATATGATGATCCAGATCCTGATTTTGGCGAATATGATATTCACATCCCATTAACTCACCTAAATCCGGAAAAGGGAACAAAGTTTTATTTTCATTATGATTTGGGTGATGACTGGTATTTTGTTATTCATGTTTCAAAAGCAGAAAAAGATAAATCATTATCTAAACGTTCAAAGTGTATCAAAAGTGTTGGTACGGTAAAGCAGTATGATTATGATGATGAAGACTTCGATGATAGCTTTTATGAAGACGACGAGGAGTAGATTTATACAGTTATCAAGACTTTCTTAAACCTTGTTTATATATAAGTCAGAGACTTACAAGCTGCAAAATTATAGCAATAGTCAACATCTTGTTTTAGGCATTTTTGCAATTCAAGAAAAGTATACTTGTTTTCTTAAATATCACTGAAAGGCATACTTGTTCAGAATTGTGAAAGGCTAATCTCTGCTTTAAATCTCTCTTTGTTTACAAGATTTTTGTTCAGAACGTCAAATTATTTGCAAAAAATTTCTCTTCTAATAAAAATCTTGTGATCTATCTTATACTTAATTTCTTTTTCTTATGTTTCAATACGCAAAACGTAAATTTACACGGTTTTAACACAAAATTAAATTGTGAAAAAATCTGTTAAACACGATTTGAAGATACGATATAAACATTTGAAAAGATTATTGCTAAGCAATAAGACAAGCAATTAGATTAAGGAGGATCAAATGGATCGTTCCAATTTTAAAGAGGCATTTTTTAATTTAAGCACCGGAACCCCAACTTATGCCCACATCGTTTCTATTATTGATGGACATTTAGTAAAACTGATTTCTCAGAGAAAAAGACTTCCAAATGCAACTGAAGACGGTCACCACCATGTTCAGCGTATAAAGGTTGATATTGACGGAACAAATGTTTTCAACAAGCAAAAGACTTTAACCCCTGAAGAAGCATTAGATGCATTAAAGGGAATTATAAAAGCCTTTGATAAAGTAAATGAGGCTCCTAAAGCAGAAGAGGGCAAGAGTGCAGATACTCTGCAGCTAGAAGAGCAAAAAGAGGATTTTGGAAAGTCTAAGTACACCTATCCTGAGCTTACTATCGATCAGGTTGTAGATTTAGTTTATGTATCTTTAACAGGTTACAGCGTTTCAAACTTTGAAGGCTTTGTTTCATACCACTACGTAAAGGTACATACTTATACTTATTTACCAAATCCTGTAGAGCGCAATGTAACCGAACCTGTAGTTGAGGTTAAGGTCGATGGCTATCCATTATTTACTGTTGTAGGTTATGTACCTGAGAATACAGTAAAGGATTATGCTGATATTCTGCGCAAGAAGTTAAACGAAAAGCAGGAAGATTAGTTTTAGCTTTAACTCAAGATTAAAAAATTATTTCAGTCGACACATGAACAGCTACTTTTGAAAGTATTACCTAAAGTTGCTGTTCATCCTTTTTAGTTTATCATTTCAACACATCCTAAAGCCCCTTAAAAACGCTTACAGCCTTTAAAAAAATCTTAAATTTGCTACAATAGCTCCAAAATTTTTTAACGTTGAAAAGTAATTATGCAAGAGTCTATTTTACGTAAATTAGAAGCTCTAGTAGAGCGCCATCAGGAAGTTGAGCAGTTATTAAGCCAGCCTGATGTTATTGCCGATCAGGATAAATTCCGCGAATTAAACCGTGAATATTCACAATTACAAGTAACTGTAACCTCATTTAAAGAATACACCACAGCATCAGATGATCTCAAAGAGATGGAAGAGATGTTAAAGGGTGATGATCCTGATATGAAGGCTATGGCTGAGGAAGAAATTGGTCCTACTCAGGAAAAAGTTGCAAAGTTAGAGCATGAATTACAGTTATTACTGTTACCTCATGACAAGCGCGATGATTGTAACTGCTTCTTAGAAATCCGTGCCGGTACAGGCGGTGACGAAGCTGCTTTATTTGCAGGCGACCTCTTTAAGATGTACTCACACTATGTTGATGCAAAGGGGTGGCAGTTAGAGATCGTTTCAGAGTCTGAAGGTGAAATGGGCGGTTATAAAGAGCTTATCGCCAAACTTTCAGGTGAAGGAGCTTACGGTTATATGAAGTTTGAGTCAGGCGGTCATCGTGTACAGCGTGTCCCTGTAACTGAAACTCAGGGCCGTGTTCATACTTCAGCATGTACAGTGATGGTATTGCCTGAAATTCCACCTGCTGAAGCTCCTGTTATCAATCCAGCCGATTTGAGAATTGATACTTATCGTTCATCAGGTGCCGGTGGTCAGCATATTAACAAGACAGATTCTGCAATCCGTATTACTCACTTACCAACTGGTATTGTAGTTGAGTGTCAGGATGAGCGTTCACAGCATCAGAACAGAGCTCGTGCAATGGAAGTTTTATATTCTCGTTTAGCTCAGTTAGAAGAAGATAAGCGTAATGCTCAGGCAACTGAGATGCGTCACAGCATCTTATCCTCAGGTGACAGATCTGACAGAATCAGAACCTATAACTTCCCACAGAGCCGTATTACAGATCATAGAATCAATCTTACTGTATACAGACTAGATGAGGTTTTATCAGGTAATCTTGATCTTATCTTAAAGCCAGTTATCGAAGAGTTTAAGGCTGAGCAGTTAGCTCAGATGGCATCACAAGGCGCTCTCTAGTGCTAAGTATCGCTATGGCTTTAAAAGGCGCTAGGGCAACTCTTAGCGCCGCTTCCATTGAGAGTTCATCCTTAGATGCCTCTTTAATCCTCTCTTATCTTACCCACTACACCAAAGTTCAGTTAATTACTCATGATGATGAGTTATTAGATGACTCTCTTTTAGTTAAATTCAATGCATTAATTGAAAAAAGAGCTAAAGGTTATCCTGTAGCTTATATCTTAGGTTACAAAGAATTTTGGGGCTTAAAGTTAAAGGTAAATGAGCATACTCTGATCCCGCGACCTGATACCGAAACTTTGGTACAGTCAGCTTTAGAATGCAGACCATCTGGTAATGTTCTTGATATGGGAACAGGAACAGGCGCCATCATCTTAGCTTTAAAGTCTGAGCTTAAAGACAACATCAAAGCTTATGCCTGTGATTTTTCTCATGGGGCTTTAGAGGTTGCTCAGGAGAACGCCAAAAACTTAAATCTTGAGGTTGAATTTATAGAGTCTGACTGGTTTAGTGCTATAGATAAAACTTTAAAGTTCTCAATGATAGTTTCAAATCCTCCTTATATAGAGAACAATGACGCTCATTTAAAAGCATCTTCACTTCCTTTTGAACCTGTTACAGCATTAACTTCTGGACCCGATGGCTTAGATGACATTAGAACTATCGCGTCAAAAGCAAAAGATTACCTTTTAGAAAATGCACCTCTCCTTTTAGAGCATGGTTATTTACAAGGACAAGGTGTTCAAGAGATCTTAAAAAATGAGGGCTATCAAAAGGTAGCTACAATAAAAGATCTTGAAGGGCGCGACAGGGTAACTTTAGGTTTTAAAGCCTAAAAAGAAAAACGGTATTAAGATCGCTCTTAATACCGCTACATTCCTTATGTTTGTTTGATCTGCTCAGATTTGAAATCTATGACAAGTATTATAAGTGTTTGAAAATTAAAAAATTTGATATACATACAAATTTTGAAAGATTTTATCAAAATCTCTGCTTTTTTGTAGACATTTCAGTAAGACGTAATTTACTCTTATCAAATTGAGTTCTTGTCAATCACATTCTTTGTAAGCTCCCCATTTTTTTGCCCATAAGCTTATGATCTATCACAGAATAATCATCTCCTCTTTTTAAATTGATTTTATCTTTGTTAAGATTAAGGCTGAACGATTGATGAGATTATAAAAATGAATATATTTGATCAGGATTACCCTGAATATCATTATGCTGATGAAGCAACCTCAAAGCATAGTGACAAGCTAACAGACGAACTAAAATATGCTTTGCATCTTGAAAAGATGTTTTCTTCGAATAAAAACTTAGCTTTTATTTACTGCAACGTGCTGGCATTTTTTCTTTTAGGTTTAGAAAGTGGACTCATCAAAAAAGATAAGCTCATTGTGGACAGTTTAAAGAAATTAATCGTTGAATATTTTTCATATATAAAGGGAAAAATAGATGTTTTACCAAAATCAACAGATCTTTCTTTAGATTCAGAACTTGTAAAAAGCAGTGCCTATCTTGTGTTACAACTAGCAGAGCAAGGTTTTATGTTGCAAGGTGTAACCATTAAATTTACTGATGTATTCAATTCAGCTCCTAGCAATATGAATATCACAGTTAAATCATCAAAGATATGTTTGACAGATCACGCAGATGCATTCTTAAATGATTTTAAGTTCATTCAAGAAATAGGAGATTATTCAAAAAGATTAGATAAGCTGAGCACATTGCTTGGAGAGGTTATAACAGTTATTTTGGATGTCTATGATAACCGCTACTTAAAGATTAAGTAGTTGGTAGTTCAATAATAGTAATTGTTTTCATTCTTTAAAAGGAATTCAATGTCAGAATTTTCTAAAAGTGGAAATAACTTATATGCTAGATCCGTTTGAACAACTCGATAAAGTATATTCAAAAAAGATATTTTCTCAGCTCGAACAAGAAGAATCTTATGTTAGAGCTTTAGTTGATACTTTTTCAAAAAATGAAAATTATGCACTGATTCTAGGGGCAAGTTTAAGCACACTCTTTAAAAACTTGCAGAAAGGAAAGTGGAAAACAAAAGATAGCATTAAAGTAGATTTCTTTAATTTCGTTAAAGCATATACAGAGCCATTTAGCTTTGATCCAATTGCAGATACTTCAAAAGATAAAGTTGCTTTTGATCTCTACATCATTGCTTTGCAGATAGTTTCAAGACTGGAACTAGTCGATGGTATTAGTATCGATTTTAGAAACTTTGATGAAAAAAATGACAACCTTCATCTGGTGATTAAAACTTCAAGATTACGTATTACTGAAGAAGGTAATGATTTTACACTTGATGGTAAGTTTTTTGATTCTCTTCCAGATAAGCTCAATCCTAACGATCCAGAATATAAAGATAAGCTCTTAGATGTTTGCAATACTTTTATGGAAGAGCTAGAAGAATTCTAATGTTTTATATAATTTAACGTGCAAGAGAAAAGCACAAAACTGGTTTTATATCATGTCAAAAGGTAACCGTAAAATTGAAAATTTTGATGTAAACAGTATGCGTGAAGCTGTCTCTAATATTGATGTCTGATCCAGACATGGTGGATGATATTAGAGCTATGGGAAATAGAGTTTTAGGTCGCTTAAGTAAACAGATTGAAGATTTTAAACAAATAAAAGCTAAGCTTTTAGAAGATCATGCTTTTGGAGCTACTTATGCTATTAGTACCTGCGAATTGTTGAGCAATATCAAAAACAAAACTTGGAAAACACAAGCTGATATAAAAGAAAAATTTTTTGACAAGATTAAACTGTGTTTAAAAGATTTTGGTGGTGAAAATATTAGAACTAGGAATTTAAAAAAAAGAATCAAAGTTTTTTTACAACCTTATATTGTTAAATCTAACTCAACTGTTTTTGCTAGACGGTATTTTTATCACCAATAAAGATATAGACCAAGTTCATATATTCGATGTTAATTTGAGCATAGTCATAAAGCCAGCGAAATTATCTCTCAATGATGAGGCAAAAGTCTTATGTGAAGATATTGACGAGATTAAGAGAGCATATTTATGTTCTGAGCAAAATCTGCAAATTATCAAAGCTGTTGAAAGTCTTCTTGAGAATAACATTAAGAAAATAGTTCATTATTATAATTTTATGAAAGGAGGCATTCCTGAAGGTGTGTTATAAAAACAGGTAATTAAGCTTACTAGGAATATATGATGGAAAAACTTGATCTCAAAAATCAATATGAAGCAATAAAAGCCAAATTTGAACAAGATTTGGAGTATGCTCAGGGAATAAAAGAAGCAATAGAAAAAGATGAAAATTATTGCATGTCATTTTCAATGGCTCTTTTAAGTTTGATATTAAATATTGCTAATGGAGTTTGGAGCACAAAGTCTCACATAAAAAATGATTTTAGAGATTTTACAAGACAATTAATCGATGATCCCGGTCTTAACAAAACTGAGATAGATACAATCTCAAGGATCATCTATTTTACTGTTCTGCAGGTGGCATCAATTTATCCATTAGTAGGTGGAATTTCTATTGACTTCATAGATGTTTCAAATGAAGACGCTAATACTAATCTGCAGATAAAATCCTCAAAACTGTCCGCCCATGCTTCTGCACAAGAGTACATGGAGATGTGCTTTGGTGATGAACAAGCATTTAATAAAGGAATGTTAAATAAAACTCAGGAAGCTACTAAAAAGCTAATGAAAGACTTCTGCGACAAAATAGACTGCGATGCTAATCGAATTCTTACTAAACTAGAAGATCTTTTACAGCAAGATGAATAATTGATTCAATATTGTAATAATATATACTATCGACAATATAAGGACACGTCATGTCAAAGAAAAGTGTAGAAAATGAGATTAAATTAAAGAGAGCTAAAAAAGCTGTAGCAGAAGCTACTCCATATGGTTGCGCACAGCAATTGATGGCTGTAATGCAAAATAATATGCCATTTGCAGCAACTGTAGGTTTATCCTGTGCAGAAATTTTAAAATTTATTGAAGATGGTAAAGCTCCAAAGGATAAGACTTTCTCTCAGTTTGTAGCTGTGCTATGTAACGAAAAACAGCATGCATTACACAACCTTTATCCAAGTGAGATGCCTCCAAAGCCATTCCCCGTAACCAGCCTTGTAATTGCTGCTTTTCAGGTCTTAGATAATGCAAAATTAGTTGAAGGAATTAAAGCTGATTTAGTACCTACCTTAGTCAAGGACAAGCTTACAATTGATATTCATACTGATCCTGCTAACATCAAGATAACAGAGCGCGGTAAAAACTACATTAAGAACGCAAGTTCAGCTTGCAACATGTTTTCAAGTGCTGCAACTTATGGTCCTGGCTTTGCAAAGATCTTAGTAGATGAGGTCGCTTACATTATCTCTTTACATAAAGATAATTAGTTCTCTTAACTAAAAGAGTTTCTCTTTTAGAGCTTTTCTAGATCCTAGCTTATAAAAACAGAGTTCATACTATCAATAAGGGCTCTGTTTTTTTTATCTTTGTTTACCTATAATATTTCATAAAGATTCACCATGATTACGGATTAAAAAATGCTCAAAGCTCCAAAGAAAAATCCAAATGATAAGCATGATCCATATTACTGTGCCTTGCAGTTGCAAGAGATCTTAGAGAAGACTAATCTTTCTCCTATCTTAACCATGGTAATGTATGAGTTTTTAAGAGATGTAGCTGAAGATAAGATTGCAAAAGATTCAACCATCTATGAGCATATTGAGGGGTTGTTTGCCGACAAAATAAGATACTCTATCATGGGAAACAACGCGGAGGTTGCAATCCATTCAAAAGCTAAAGCTTATCTTGTGATCTTGCTCGAAATCGCATGTCATGCAAAGCTTGTAAAGGGCATGGATATGGAGTTACAAGCATTAAAAGATCTTGGTGAGTGTAGAGTTAATGTAAGAATGGTAGGCAAGCAATTTGGTGTTGCCAAAAGGGGATTTGATTTTATCAAGAGATTAGATAACTTAAGAGAAGAACATTTAGTAGGCTCTGATCTTATAAAATCTCTTACAGCGTGCACAACTGATGAAGTTGAGTACATCATAAGTCGCTACAAAAAAGAAGATCCTTTTGAATCAAGCGATGTGATTGTTGTTGACAAGGTGCAAGCTTAAGGCTTTACTAAGTCCGTTTTTTCTTTTTGAGATATAAGAAAGCCTGCAAGATCATGCACACAATTATGACTAAGCATCTCAATCTACACTTGTAGCATGGAGATGATCCTTATAGAAACAATTACTTTATCTTTTTTACTGAGATAAAGCAACTCTTTCCTGCAAAAGCAATACCATAGCCATGGATGTGTTTAACAGTCTTATTAGACATCAAAGGCTCAGCGTAGTTCTTATCTATAATCTGTGATATAGCTTTTTCACTTAAAGTTTCAATATCAGAACCTATAGATGCTGATTTAATCTCAATGATTGCTACCTTTCTACAGTCAATATCTTTAAAGAGAATATCAGGATATCCATCACCAGATTCAAAGTTAGAATGATATTCTCCTAGATTATCTTTACAGTTAGTAAAGATACCGTTTAAGAATCCATGGTAGTAGTTCTCGTGAGGTGCTCTAGTTGCTGTATCTCTGATTGAGACGAAAGAACGTAATAATGGTCCTAACTTACCTTGTACAAAATCAACATTACCTTCTAATAAAGCATTGGCAATGTTTAAAGCTAGGTTGTCTTTTTTTATAACATCATCAAATCTCTTTTGAATATCATTTTTAAAGCATTTTCTGATTTCTAAAT
>ERZ1026876.147-NODE-147-length-44958-cov-7.586175_pt1 | contig 44958 bp, 65 predicted proteins | sample MGYA00380168_ERZ1026876 | MGnify/ENA primary metagenome ERZ1026876 (study PRJEB33269, sample SAMEA4719804) | human gut metagenome | biome: human-associated habitat; feature: organic feature; material: feces | place: Cameroon | collected 2013-10 ... | reverse complement strand
TAACCGCAGACCAAATTGATGCAACCGATTTGCACGTTAAAGCCGCTAATATTGACGGCACATTAAACGCTTCGCAGATAAATGCTTCCGATTTGAAAGTTTCGGCGGCAAATATTACGGGAAAATTGAACGCAAGTCAAATCAATGCGGACGATTTGAAAGTCAAAGCGGCGAATGTGAGTGGAAAACTAACCGCAGACCAAATTGATGCAACCGATTTGCACGTTAAAGCCGCTAATATTGATGAAACAATATCATCAGCACAGATAACTGCGGGAGCGATTACTACCAATAAACTTGCTGTCGGTGCAATCGGCGGCTTCAACATTACGCAAAGTTATATCGAACACGGTGGAAAAACAGCATACAACGATGAAAAAGACGGTGTATTTATCAGTCCTAATGGCATCGGACTCGGAAAGAAAAAATTCTATGTTACTTCCGACGGTGAAATGTGGGCAGAAAACGCACATATCGCAGGCGAAATCATAGCGACTGCCGGGACGATAGGAACGTGGAAAATCGGCGTAAACGACAATTATTTACATAGTACGGTAGGTATCTATGGAAAATATAGTTACAGCACAACAGGTTCTAATTTTATCGTTGTCGAGGGGTGGAAATTTCTCGCCCTTGCTCCTAAAGGCGTTATGTATATCGTAAAAAGTGGTGCAGATTACGATGAAAGCGGAACGATTGTCGAAAGTAATAACCTGCAAAATTATTCAGGTTCTATCGGTGGTGGCGGTAGCGGTGAAATAACTTACTAATGTGAGGTAAAATATGAAAGTTCAAGACACTCGACCCATTAAACCATTATGCCTGCGAATAAAAGCCGCAAAAAGCGAAATATTTGCAAGCATTTCAAACATTGCTCAAACGCAGAATATTCCCTATTCTATCCTTGAATTACTTGTATCCGAAGCATTATATCAGGTACAAACGGGAGCGAACAGAGAAATTACACAAGCGCAAGAATTGTATAATCAGCAACTTGCCGAATTACAAAAATCTCAAAACAAGGAGGATGACAATGGCTGAAATTACTAAATCAATCGAAGTCGATGTCGCAAAATTAAACACGTTTAAGGCGATTGTCGCAAAGCAAGGCGATAACCTTTCTCGGTATTTGAAAGTTCAATTACTGAACGAAACCGAACCTTTCAATGTCGATAAGGAAGCGAGCGCAAGCATAAATGTTGAAAGAATTGACGGACAGGCAAAAGCCTTTGCGGGAACTGTAAACGCAGACGGGACTGTTACCGTGCCGATTGCGGCGTGGGTACTCGAAATCGAGGGACAAGCAAAATGCTCTGTTTCAATCACCGTGGGCGATAAACGCCTTACTTCAACTACGTTTTATGTGGAAGTTCAGCCCGCCGAATTTTACAATGGCTCGATTTCAGAAGATGAGCATATTGACTTGCTTTTGCAACTCTTAAAGGCGGCAGAAAACGAAGATGCCCGGATAACTGCGGAAACAGCAAGACAAACTGCAGAAACGGTACGAATCAACGCAGAAGCCGCCCGGCAACTTGCAGAAACAAACAGGCAAACGAAAGAGGCAGAGCGTATAGGCGCAGAGAACGCGAGAACAAACGCAGAAACGGCGAGAGCGACCGCCGCCGCGCAAGCGGTAAGTAATGCAAATACGGCGGCTACAAACGCAAATAACGCCGCACAGCAGGTTGCTTCGGCTCTCATTGCAGGTGGGGTTCTTCCCATTTTCGATGAGGACGAACAAAAAAATTACACCTATCAGATAAAAATTAAAAACGGCTATCCCGTTCTTGTAATGACGGAAGCCGCAACGACAAATTAAGGAGGTAAAATAATATGTCGTTAGAAAATGTTTTCCCTAATAAGGAGCAATTTGACACAATGAATACCCTGCTTGCTTCCATAGCAAGTAATACGGGTTCGAGTATCAAAGTGAAGAATTTTGCCGATGTTCAGCAACTTACCCGTTTGGGTTTGGCTAAAAAAGTATTCGGCGTTGCGGAACAATTAGTCGCCGAAAAAGAAACGTCCGTTGTAGCAAGTATAGGCGATAGCACGGGTATTACCGCCGCTACGGTAGATGCAATTAAATTTATTACCGCTCTCGGAACGGCTCACGAAGCCATATATGTAGCAATTTACGACGGCGCAGTATGGCACAAAGAAAACGGCGAGAATGTTTCCCTTGTAGACTTCGGCATTACCATAACAGGAACGCCCGTAAAAGACGATAAAATCGTTATCACAGTACATACGAGCAATCTTGCGTTCGATATTGTTGACTTCAACAAGCATACGCCGCGTAACAGCCGTTTTACGAACTCGATTGATTTGCTTTTGCACGATATTGCGACCTACGGCACTATTCCTTTCTGCTCGTCGCAACTTCTTTATCGTACCGATGTGGAACTCCCTGCGGGAAATTATAAATTCACGCTCGACCACGCAAGGTACGGCAACGGCACGGAATGCGACGGAACTTATATGTTTACGACCACGAAACCGATTCCCGTTGACGGCGGGTTCAGGCATACGAATATCGGCGGTTGGAAAGAAAAGTATGTTAAAGCAGATGCGCTCGGCAAATACATTACAACCTACGGCATAAGACCTGAAAGAACGGAAATCGAAACTTCACTTGCTGTAACAGAATGGGACGGCACGACCGAATGTACCGACCTCGGCACATTTACAGCGCAGAAGCGAGAATATCATACCGATGACGGCAAGCACAACTTTACCGAAAGAAACTGTTACGGCTCAAACAGATGGCGTGATAGTGTATATCGTCAATGGCTAAATTCGGATGCCGCTCCCGTGGCAAGCGGGAGTTCCACCGTAAGTAATTGGTGGAAGCCGCAAAGCGTATTTGACAGAGTTCCGGGCGGGGCGAAAAACGCAGGATTCCTGTATGGACTTGATCCCGATTTCGTCAATTCGCTCGGTGAAGTCGAAATTAAAACCGCTTTGCACGAATGCGACCGTGCAGGAAGCGCAACCTACGATATTACCTATGACAAAGTTTTCCTGCTTTCGAGAAAAGAAGTGTTCGGCTCGGACGAATATTCGGCAATCTCGGAGGGAAGTTTGCTCGAATACTTTAACGGCGCAACGAACGCAGATCGTATCAAATATCATAACGGCGCGGCTCGTTGGTGGTGGTTCAGGACTCCGCACTCCGGTGGTGCGAACTTCGTTCGTGGTGTGTATGCGGACGGTACATTGGGCAGCGGCGGTGCGAGCTACGCGTACGGTGTCGTCCCGGCTTGTTGTATCATCTAACAATCAAAAATAGCCCTCGTTAGAGGGCGTAAAGGAAACAACTCTATGTCAGTAGTAAAATCGAAAAGAAGTGAGGGGCAACTCACGGTAATCGTAAAGGCAAATAAACTTGCTTCGTATACTATTCACGTTTGTAGCAACGAGAAACATTTCCCGAAACACTACCGTTGGTGTGTAACGAGCAAAATTGTGGAAGCCGCGCTCGATATAAATAACAATATAACGATGGCTAATGCCGTTTTCGTAATCGACAAAAATGATTTCGATTTACGGAAGAAATTTCAAACAAAAGCAATCGCGGCTTCCTATGCCCTACTGTCAATGATGGATATTGCTTATAATGCTTTCGGTATCGACAGCACGACAATGGAGTATTGGACGGGACTTGTTTTAGAAGTTCAAAACTATCTACGAAATTGGAAGAAGTCTGATGCCGAAAGATATAAGGAAATCACGGGTTAATAACTGAAAGGACTCCGAACTCCGGTAATGCGAACAACGTTCGTAATGTGAATACGGACGGTACATTGAACAACAACAATGCGAACAACGCGAACGGTGTCGTCCCGGATTGTGAAAAATGCTTGTAATAAAGTAAGTCGTAAGATGGAAATCAATGCCGCAATCACAAGGAGTTATTATCCCATCCTTGAAGAAAGGGAAAATATGTATGCCGATGCTTTTTACTCAACCGACGGTAGTAAGTAAGGCTACAAACGGCTACCCAAATTATAAAAATGAATGGCGAAAAAGATGTCAAAGGAATCGTATGCAGTTTCGGCAATCTTTACAAAGCGATGCGGAAATGCAGACAAAATGTATTATGGAAAGATAGTGTAGCGGGTTTTACAGTTGTAAATGGCTTGGCGAATTGCTATAAAATCAAGCATCAGCACGAAAACGGTACTTATAAAATTGACGGATATACCGTTTTCAAAGTTCACGAGCCGAAAGAACGGACGATTGTAAGTACGAGAATAAAGGACAGAGTGTTTCAGCGCAGTTTATGCGACAATTATTTGACGGAACAGGTAGCGAAAGGTTTCATTTATGATAGCGGTGCTTGCCTGCCGAACAAAGGAACAGAATTTGCGCGAAAACGGTTTTATATCGCAATGCAACGGCATTACAGAAAATACGGCACTCGCGGCGGGGCGTTAAAATGTGATTTATCCGATTATTTCGGAAGCACACCTCATTCCGTTGCGGCTGACAGTATTACGAAACGAGTTCAAGACGGATGGGCTGTTTCGGAAGTACACCGTATTATCGGAAGTTTTAAGCAAGGTGCTAACCCTGAAAAAGGTATAGGGCTTGGATCGCAGGCATCGCAACTCATTCAACTTGCGGTACTTGATGAAATAGACCACTATATCAAAGAAGTTTTGCGTATCAAAAATTATGTTCGCTATATGGACGATTTTATCTTAATTCACCCTAACCCGAATTATTTGAGATATTGCAAAGAGAAAATCAGGGAGCGTGTCGAATCACTCGACTTGCGATTAAGTCCGAAGAAAACACAATTACAACCTATCACTCAACCGATACACTTTCTCGGATTCAGTTTCCAACTTACTGAAACCGGAAAAATAATTATCAAAATGCTTCCCGAAAAGGTATCGCACGAAAGACGGAAATTAAAGAAACTCGTAGCGAGAGCCAAAGCAGGTTTGATGACAAGAAAGGAAGTTGATGCTTGCTACGAAAGTTGGCGGGCGCACGCATCAGGTAAAAGCAAGAATAAGCCGAAAGGAACGCCGGGAAAGCAACTTAAACGGCACACCCACAAACTTGTACTTGCTATGGATAAATACTATAAATCATTATGGGAGGACAACTCGTATGAAGTATCTCAATCACAAAGACCAACTGCGGGAAGAACGCAGGAAGTATGAAGAACTTGCCGCAAAAACGGCAAAACAGCAAGCGGATCTTGACTATATCGCAATGATGAGCGGTGTGGAACTCGAAATCGAAACGGAGGTAAACAAAAATGACGAAGTTCGATAAGGTTAAATTCTACTATAACAACGGCTATTGGGACAAAGCCCGCGTAGCCGATGCGGTCGTTAAAAAGTGGATCACCGCAAAAGAATATGCCGACATTACGGGCGAAAAATATGAGAAGTGAAACGACAATCGAGAATATTTGCCGCCGTTGTCGGTTGAATAGCGGGAAGCCGCCTTGCAATACACCCTGCAAAGAATGGCAAAAATTGCTTGATAAATTACTTCTACCGAAACAGGAGGAATCAAACAATGACAGACAATCAGGTTGAGTTAAAACTCAACGACCACGAACACGAGATAAAATCCATAAAACACCGTGTAAGTGATATTGAGAAAAAACAGGGCGAAATCGAAACGCTTGCTCTTTCCGTCAATAAACTTGCTATAAATATGGAACATATGCTCAACGAGCAAAAGGAACAAGGCAAAAGACTGCAACGCCTTGAAAGTGAACCCGCTGAAACAGCCAAATATTATAGGCGCACCATTGCTTCATCTATAATAACAGCAGTTGCGGGAGCAGTTATCGGTGCTATATTAGCACTAATCATTAAATAAATTTTGGAGGAATGTTATATGAACTTTCAGCAAATTCTATTCAGCGTATTAAGCGTTATTTTAACCACGATTGCAACTTGGGCTGTCGCCCGCATTACGGCGTGGCTCGACGGAAAAATCAAAGATAAAAAAGCACTCGGCTTTTTAACCGATGCAATTCAAGTCGTTCAGACGGTCGTAAAAGAAGTTTACCAAACCTATGTGCAGGGACTGAAAGACAAGAATGCCTTTGATATTGCCGCTCAAAAAGTTGCGCTCGATACCGCTATTAAACGCGCAAAATCTATTATGTCGAAAGAATGTCAGGAATACATAATTAAAAACTACGGCGACCTTACGGAATGGCTTACGCTTCAAATCGAGGCTTTCCTCTATGACTTAAAGAAGAAGCCCGAATCGGAAGAGAAAAAGTCCGAAATTATCAATCTATAACAAGAAAAACACCGCCTCACTCGAAGCGGTGTTTTACATTGATTGCAAATACAATATTGCCTATGATATAGGGTGCGTATTTGCTTGTTTTGGTGGACTTAACGGGGTGAAATACGCACTCGCTTTTACGAATGTCTTTTACCGTGATTTTCCGTGTTTTCTTCGGCGTTAAGTTGTATGTGATTGTAATGTTCTGCGTTCCGTCATCATTATCCTTATCGTCCCATACAATAACGGAATTGACAAGCAAATCTATTATGCGGCGTTGAAATTCAGGATCGGTTTTATCCCCCGTTGTAAACTTTGTAAGGAAGAATACGACTTGCGCTTTATCAAGCATAAAGTATTCAGCATTTTCCTTGGCGAGATTTTTTTCTACCGTCCGTTTTGCTTTTTCCAACTCATTTAATCTTTTGCTTAATGAGGGCGATTCCGCGCCGTTTTCTACGAGTTTTAAGAGCCGTTCGATAGATTTGTCATACTCTGCAATTTCGGCTTTTAACGACGGAATTAAGGTGCTTTCTTCGCGCTCTTTCACCGATTCTTTAACAGCCAAATCCGCAAGGTATTCAATAAAGTCGGGCGTAAGCATTTTTATGGTATCGTTGACTACTGCTTCTTCAAGCATCTCTTTCCTAATAGGGGACTTTGTACAACCATTATGCGACCGCCGCCCGGCGCAAGTATAATAAAAATACTTTCGTCCTGTTTTACTTGTACTTGCCGTTCCGGTCATCAGTTTTCCGCAATGCCCGCAAAACACTTTTCCCGACAGCATATAATCAACAATGGCTTTGCCTCTTGCGGGGGCTTGCGCCTTTCTATTTAATATTGTTTGCACACGGTCAAAGGTGTCTTTATCTATAATTGCGGGAACGCCATCGTCGATAACGACTTCCATAAATTTGTATTCACCTATATATTTTCGGTTTCGGAACATTGAATGAAAACTATTTTTATTAAAGTCCGAACCGCTTTTTGTTTTATATCCCGCCGCATTGAATACTTTGCATATCTCTGCAACCGTATGTCCGTTTGCGTACATATCAAAGGCTTGGCGAACAATCGGCGCAGTTTTCGGATCAATTACTAATTTCTTATTTTCAATCTTATAGCCTAACGATATTTGCCCGCCGCAGGAATTTCCTTTTAACGCCGATTCGTGCATACCGCGCGTTATTTTTTGGGAAAGTTCCTTGGAATAAAATTCTGCCATTCCCTCTAATACGGATTCGAGAATAATTCCCTCCGGGTTATCGCTTATCGCCTCGGTGGCAGAAATGACCTTTACACCGTTTTTCTTTAAGCGGGTTTTATAGGTTGCGGAATCGTAACGATTGCGGGCAAATCGGTCAAGTTTATAGACGATAACACCTTGCCATAATCGTTTTTCGCTATCGCGTATCATTCTTTGGAAGTCAACTCGTTTGTCGGTATCTTTTGATGCGCTTAATGCCCGGTCGGCGTATTCCCCGACGATAGTATATCCCATATCGGCGCAATATTTCTCGCAAACGTGGCGTTGCCCCTCGATTGATTGTTCATTTTGCCTGTCAGAACTATACCTTAAATATAAAACAACATCCATTTTCATATCCTATTATAATTGTATTGAAGTGATAAAAGTGGCGATTTTTGCAATTTTCAGTAAAGTGTCCTATAAGAACGAATATATAGAGGACTTTATGAAAAAAGTCAATTATTCTCACTTTTATCACTTTTTAATTGAAGCAAATATTGAATCAATTTTGCTTGTTTCTCTATTCCCAAAGTACGATATGTAGCCACAAGTTCTAATTCTTGCTTGGAAAATTCGCATTCTTCACCCGAAATAAATAAAATAGCATTGTCGCTTTCGCTTATGCAATTAGTGAGAACGTTACCATTATGATGCACAGAAGCGTTATCCCCATTTAGAAAGTATTCTATCGGTTTCCCAAAATAATCTGCAACAACTTGCAGTTTCTTTAATATCGGGTTGTGTTTTTGCCATTTACCGATAGTTCCGTTGCCGAAGCCGCATTCTTTTTCAAGATTAGTTATACTAATCTTCCTTTCGTTCGCGCACTTTTTAATTCTTTCATAACAGCCCATAAATAAATTTCCTCGAAAATTTTCTATAAATTTTGAGAAAAACGCTTGACAACTCGAAAACTTTCTATTATAATAGTACCTGTAAACAACTTCTGTTGGCAATTTAGAGTAAAACTAAAACGCTCTGTGATTAGTTTTCTTTTAATCAAGAGTTCCTCAATGGTTTATTGATTGTAGCAGATTTATTATACCATTAAAAACCTTGTTTGTCAACAATAGTTGTTTATAATTTGGAAATTTAGGAGGTATTATTTTGACGGTCAAGGAACGGGACAAAATTCGTGTTGCACTTTTGGAAAACAGTTTAAGTCAAGTATGGCTCATCAACCGACTTGAAGAACACGGCATTCAAACCGATAAAGCGGAATTAAGTTCGGCTTTAAGCGGAACGCGGCACGGGGCGAAGATTGATAAAATCATCAAAACTTCGATTGAAATTCTCGACGAGTACGAATCGAAAATGAAAAAGTGATATGGACTGCACTCTTTCAAAAGAAAACGAAGCACAAATCAGTAAACTTATCTGTCGTTACGCCAAAGCCTATTTTGAAGATGAAAATAATCGCAGAGCCTTTGAAAAATGGTATAAGGAACATTATGGAAAAGTTTACAAATGGAAATTAAAAACGGAGAATCAAAAATGAAAAATTCAATTATCGACAAGATTGACAAAGCAATCAAAGACAACGAAAACAACGCGATTGAAACCTTAAATACGATTAAGGCTCTCATCGCAAGTGAGCGCAAACCCGATTTCACAAAAATCAAAGACGGCGAACATTTTACATACAAGGGCATCGAATTTATCAGGCTCGGCAAAGAGCAAGGCGGCATTCTTTGCATTACTGCAAAAATTTGGAAAACACTTCCGTTTGATAAAGACGGCTGTAACAATTTCAAAAAAGCATCTATCTGCAAAGTGTTGAACAACGAATTTCGTCCCTTGCTTGACGATAATGATTTGCTCACTTATCAGATGGACTTAACCGCAGATAACGGCGATAAAGCGTATGGCTCGTTGTGTGTACACGCAGGACTTCTTTCAGCCGATTTGTACCGCAAGTATCGTGATTATATTCCGTCTTACAATGATTGGGTATGGCTCTGCACACCGTGGTATTGCTCCGGGTATGCGAACGTCGTTCGTGGTGTGTATATGGACGGTGCATTGAGCAGCGACCTTGCGGACGGCGCGGGCGGTGTCGTCCCGGCTTGTATCTTCATCGAAAATCAATGATAGCCCTCGTTAGAGGGCGGAGGTACAAAATGGACTTCACTATAACTTACAACGACGGAAAAGGCAAACTGACACTTTATTGCGATTACTTCTTTGAGAAACATAACGGAAAGTTCGTTCGTATCACAAAACGCGACATCTATGCAGTTTTGAAACTCCTGCATAATTGGGAGCATTGCAACGATGCAGATAAACTTATGAAATGGCTTTCCGAACATAACTGCGAAGAATTAGTCAAATATTATAGAGAAAAATATTCAAGGAGCAAATAAAAATGGATAAACAAAACAAAAAGGGTTTTCATATCACTATCACTTCTCTCGATGACGGGAAAATACTTGTAAACGAGAACAGTAACGCAATCATTGCGAGTGTAAATCTCGGTGAAAGAACAATGGGAACGGCATTCACTTCCTGTAATGCGGCTTGCATTGTAGACACGATATTTGGAGCGGAAAAGGTTATCCGCAACCTTAAAAAGAACACGGCAAGCGCGTTTACGAAAGAATTGCTTTCTGCGTTATGTGGCGAAGATGAAAAACACGAATAAGCGCGACGGAAACAACTTTGAGGAATTTTTTTGTAACCTTTTATTCTCTAATGGTTTTTGGGCGCACAATCTTGCTCAAAACCAAACGGGGCAACCTGCCGACGTTATAGCCGCAAGAAACGGCAAAGCGTACTTAATTGACTGCAAAGTATGTGGAAAAAACGGCTTTCCGTTTTCTCATATGGAAGCAAATCAGGATAGTTCGATGGAATTATGGCGTAATTGCGGCAATGGCGTAGGGTGGTTTGCATTTAAGTTAGATGACAATTCTGTATGGCTTATCCCGCATATTGCTTTGTTAGGTTATGAAAAAGTTAAATCGGGGCTTTCTGTCAGCGAAATCAGATTATACGGGCAACCGTTCGAGGAGTGGGTGTCAAGATGCAAATAACAATCGGAAGCACTATCACAATCAATCAGCCGAATGAGGCTATAAAAAAATGGTGCAAAGAAAATTTGATTATCCCTAACCCGGAATACTCCAAAAAATTGCGAATGAATTTTTGGCTCGGAAATACTCCCGCAACGTTAAGTTTGTACGAGATTGACGGACAAAATTACATTCTGCCGTTCGGGTGTTTGCGCTCGATACTTCGTTTAAGCAATGGTTGCCCCGTTACAACAACATTCCACACCCCGACAAAGGTAGATTACCACGCAAGTGTTCCGTTATTCGACTATCAGGAAACAGCGGTAGATGCTATTCTTCCCGAATTTTACGGAATATTGCAAAGCCCTGCCGGGAGCGGAAAAACGCAAATGGGCATAGCCGTAATAACCCGCTTAAACGTGCGAACATTGTGGCTTACACACACGAAAGATTTGCTCACTCAAAGTATGAAACGCGCCGAACAATATATTGACAAATCCTTTATGGGAACAATTACCGAGGGAAAAGTGAATATAGGCACGGGAATTACTTTTGCGACGATACAAACAATGTGCGAGTTAGACTTGCGAAATTACCGTGATTTTTGGGACTTGGTGATTGTCGATGAGTGCCATAGAGTTGCAGGATCGCCAACGGCAAGAACGCAGTTTTTCACGGTGTTGAATGCTTTATCGGCACGAAGCAAATACGGGTTGTCGGCTACCGTGCATCGCTCGGACGGAATGATTCAAGCCACTTATGCCCTACTCGGTGAAATTATTTATAGTGTCCCCGAAACAGCGGTTGCAGACAAGATAATGAAAGTCGGAATAGCACCTATCGGAACAGAAACGAAGTTATCAAACGCCTGTTTGAATACGGATGGCACGTTAAATTACGCTCGATTGATTTCGTATCTGTGCGAAGATACAACGAGATGCCGTTTGATAGTGGACTACATAATCAACGAAAAAGATAAATCGTGCTTGATTCTTTCCGATAGGCTCAATCACTTGGAAACACTAATGAATATGCTTCCCGAAGATATGCGGCACGATGCCGTTATGATAGACGGAAAAATGACTACCAAAACAGGTAAAGTGCGGCGAGAACAAGCAATCGAAGATATGCGGTCGGGTAAGAAAAAATATTTGTTCGCAACCTACTCTCTCGCGAAAGAGGGTTTGGATATACCCCGTTTAGAACGGTTATTTATGGCAACCCCGCAAAAAGATTATGCCGTAGTAACGCAAAGTATAGGACGAATAGCACGAATTTTCGACGGAAAGAAAAATGCAATTTGTTATGACTTCGTTGATGATATTCGTTTTCTATTCAAGTCTTACAAAAAGCGTTGTACGACTTATCGAAAAGACAACTGCTATTTTGTGCAGAACGGAGGCTGAAATGACATTAGGCAGTTTATTTGATGGCGCAGGAACTTTTCCTTTTGCAGGTAGTATTTTCGGCGTAGTGCCGAAATGGGCAAGCGAAATAGAACAGTTTCCCATTGAAGTAACAAAACGCCGACTGCCGAAAATGAAGCACTTGGGCGATATTACGAAAATTGACGGAACAACGATTGAACCCGTTGATGTAATCACTTTCGGAAGCCCTTGTCAAGATTTATCGGTAGCCGGGCAAAGAGCAGGTTTAGGCGGCGAACGGTCAGGCTTGTTTATGGAAGCCGTTCGCATTATCAAAGAAATGAGAGGTGCAACAAATGGAAAATATCCACGATACGCCGTTTGGGAAAATGTGCCGGGAGCATTCAGTTCCAACAAGGGCGAAGATTTCCGAACCGTCCTCGAAGAACTCTGCAAAATCAAAGACAGTACAGCCGTTATTCCTCGACCTACGAACAACAAAGGAAAGTGGAAAACAGCAGGACTTATCTTGGCAGACGGATATTCAATCGCTTGGCGAGTCCTTGATGCACAATTTTGGGGAGTTCCCCAACGCCGTCGAAGAATCTTCCTTGTGGCAGATTTTGGAGATGGAAGTGCCGGACAAATATTATTTGAGCAAGAGGGCTTGTCGCGGAGTTTTGCAGAGAGCCGTGAAAAATGGCGTGGAATTACCGCCGATACTACTTATGGCTCTTATATCGCAAGGCGAGATAACGGAGGAAGAACTGAACGAGATTGGAATAGTCCCCCCCCCACTCTTTGTCTTGAATGATCAAGGCGGCGAAAGTATCTGTGTCGAAAGGGATTCGGTAATTCCGACATTACGAGCGCAAGCGCACGGAAACTTACCTATTCTTGCGGTTCATTCCGTCGATACATACAATTATTCAATCGGTGATAAAGCAAGAACACTTCTTGCGGGGCATTACGACAAAGACGGCTTGCCGTGCGTAGCAATCAATCTTTTGCAAGATGCTGTTCCGAATGAAAAAGTTTCCCCGTGTTTATCTACGGGAAACCCTAAAACGGGGCAAGCAAACATAGGTGTCGTTTACGCAATAGACAGAGCGGCTTTCAATCAGGGCAAAAATGCGCAGTACAAAATTCAAATTGACGAACAGGGCATTTCTCATACGCTCGTAGCCAAAGGTCCGGGGGCGATATGCTATCCCGTAGGACTTAAAGGCGATATAGCAGGAACGCTCGATGCAAGTTATTGGAAAGGTTGTGGCGAGCGCAACGGAACAGAACGAGAAATAATCGCTTGCCTAACCAAAACAAAATGGATTGTGCGGCGTGTAACCCCGATTGAATGTGCGAGATTACAAGGGATGCCCGATTGGTGGTGCAAAGACATAAAACACGCCGACAACGCAGAATACAAAATGTGGGGCAACGGAATGGCTTTGCCTTGTGTAATGTATGTAATGCAAAATTTGACGGCTGAATACAGAAAAAATTTATTACGGAGGTAACTATGATTAAACCACTTTTAACAATCATTATATGCGTTATTCTTCTCATCGCGATTACTGTTGTTTTCACTTATGTACTCGTCAGCGATTACAAGAAAGCAAAAGCAGGTGGAAAATCAATCTTTTGGAAAAGCGGTAAATCGAAAAGGAAAACGAAATGAACTTATACATATTTGACTGCGAAGTGTTCAAATGCGATTGGTTGTTCATTTTCAAAGAAGTCGCAACAGGTGAATTTACGATAATTCATAACGATAATGACAGCGTAAAAGCCTTTATGACTTCGGATAAAGTGATTGCAGGCTTTAACAATAAGAATTACGACAACTATATTCTTAAAGCAATATTAGCCGATGCCGACAACACAACCGTGAAAGAGATAAACGACTATATTATTTCGGGACACGACGGATGGACTCACCCTTTCATCAAAGAAAACAAAGCGTATTTTGAAAGTTTCGATTTGATGGACGATGTTCAGCAAGGTATATCGCTAAAAGCGATAGAGGCGCATTTAGGGATAGACATTGAGGAAACGAGCGTTGATTTCAATATCAACAGAGCATTAACGGAAGAAGAACTACAACGGACTATTTTCTATTGTAAATACGATGTTAGCGCAACGGAAATACTGTTCAAACTGCGCGAAAACTATCTACAAAACAAACTTATGCTCGGCAGAATTAAAGGGATAGACGATACGAGAGCATTGTATATGACGAATGCGAAACTCACCGCAACATATCTCGATGCCACTCCCCCGCCTTACGAACGAGCAGACGAAAGAAATTATCGCTACCCCGATAATTTACTTCGAGAATATATTCCGCAAGAAGTGTTTGATTTCTTTGATCAACTGCACGATCCGACCGTTTCAGACTTGGACTTGTTCGGAGGCTGTGATGCCTACGGAAACAAATGCAAGGGCAAGAGTTATACGTTCTATATCGGGGAATGTGAATGCACGATTGCTTTTGGCGGCATACACGGAGCAATTCCCTATTACAGAGAAAAAACGATTGCCGGGCGGTCAATCAGGAATAAGGATGTAGGCAGTTATTACCCCCACGAAATGACACTCGACGGGTATTGTAGCCGAAATATCCCGAATCCGAAAAACTACGCAGATATGCTTGAAACTCGTATGAAAGCCAAAAAGTCAGGCGATAAGGCAACTGCAAACGCCTTGAAACTCGTAGCAAACACGACTTACGGGGCAATGCTCAATAAGTACAACGCTTTGTTCGATCCGCTAATGGGGCGTTCGGTGTGCATAACGGGGCAACTTCGATTGCTTGAACTTGCAAACCATCTTGTTGCCGACTGCTCTACGGTTAAGATTATTCAACTTAATACGGACGGCATTATGATAAGCATTGACGATTGCGATTTGGAAAAATACAACGCTATTTGTCAAGAATGGCAAGACAGAACGGGCTTTGAACTTGAAGAAGATTGCATAAGCGAGATTATTCAAAAGGATGTAAACAATTATATCGAAGTGGCGATTGACGGAAGTACGAAAATCAAAGGCGGGCAATTAGTGCGCGGCATCGTAACAAATACGAAACTTGATTTAACGAGTATGGGGCTTAAAGAATGGAAACAGATAAACGGTGGTGCATTCAATATTAACAATAATATGTGCATCGTCGCACAGGCGATTCAAGATTATTTTGTTAAGGGCATTCCCGTAGAAACAACAATCGGTGATTGTAACGACATTCTTATGTTTCAACTCATTTCAAAAGTTTCGGGCAAATATACGGAAGCATTTCAAATTATAGATGGGAAAAAAGTTCCTACGCAAAAATGTAACCGTGTATACGCTTCGCCTAATCTTGATTACGGGACTCTTTACAAAGTTCACGCAACCAAAGGAAATGACAACAAAGTTGCAGGACTTCCCGAACATTGCGTGATAGACAACAAAAACGTGCTAACAACGGACGATATTGATAAACGATGGTATATCCGTTTAGCAAAAAAATACATTAACGATTTTCTCGGCATAGAAATCAAAAAGCCGAATGGTCGGAAATTAAAAGCAAAAAAAGATAAAATCTTAAAAATCTTGGAGGATTTCAAAAATGGAAACTAAAAACACTACCCCTGCTTATGAAACGATGAACGTATGGAGTAAATTGCTTCTCGCTCGTAAATTGTTTCAGGAAACGAACGTGAAAAAAAGCGGCATCAACAGGCATCTTGAATTTAAGTATTTCGAGTTGCAAGACATCGTTCCGGTCGCGACGAAAATCGGTTATGAAATCGGCTTGCTTTTCGTAACAACGTTTGAACCCGAAACGGCGCAAATGACCGTCGTGAACGTACACAACCCCGACGAAATCATTATTTTCCGTTCCCCGATGAAAGAAATCGAAAGTATCGAATCTTCGAGAACGGGCGGCAAACTTACGAACGCAATTCAAAATCTCGGTTCGGCAGAAACCTATCAGCGCAGATACCTTTATATGGCGGCACTTGATATTGTCGAAAACGACGAATTTGACGGCGAAGTCGGAGAGGTTGAAGCCCCCAACCCCGAAAAGCCCGCCAAAAAGACAAAGGCGAAACCTCCCGTAACAGCCGAAAAGCGTGAGGAAATCAAACAGGAAATAGTGGGAAGTTCCGGGCAGGCAGAGCCTTTGCAGATTGAAGCACTTTCTGCCGCCCTGCAACAGTTGCTTGATGTTGATCCCGAACAGGAAGAGTTTGTTCAGAAACTTATTCTGCAAACGGACAAACTCACGAACATTTCCAAAGAAGCGTGTGAAGCACTCATCAAGGAACTTGGGGATCTTATCGCTTCATATTCAACAGTCAGTAAGAACGGCGCGGAGGCTTAATTATGGAATGGTTAGACAGCAAGCAAATTAAAATTACGCCACCTAAACGCCCCAAAAAACTTACGGGAACACGCTTTGCGGCAATCTTTGGGCTTAACAAGTGGAATACCCCGTTTAAGACTTGGTGTGAAATCACAAGAACCTATGAAGAACCGTTTGAAGATACGATTTATACTATCGCGGGTAAAACGATTGAGCCGAAACAAATTGAATGTATGAAGCGTTCGTATTTTATGACGGATATAAAAACTCCGACGGATGTATTCGGCGCAGATTATTTCAAAAAAACTTACGGCGATTTTTTCCCGGAAGATAAAATCTTCGGCGGGATGTGGGACTCAATCAGAGTTGATAAAAACGGCAAAATCACTTGCGTACTCGAATTTAAGACCACGAAACGCGCAGAAGATTGGCAAGGTGAAATTCCCGAATATTACGCTCTGCAAGCCGCATTATACGCTTATCTTTGCGGAACGAACAGCGTTGTTATGATTTGTTCTTTCCTTGAAGAAAAAGACTACGAGCATCCCGAAAACTTTGTGCCGTCGGCAAAAAATACGATAACCATTTGTTTTTCAATGAGCGAACGCTATCCGAATTTTGAGCGCGACTACATACTTCCCGCTCGTAAATGGTGGGATATACACGTTATCGGCGGCGTTTCCCCCGAATACGACGAAACAGCCGATGCGGATATTCTCAAAGTTTTGAGGACGAACAACCTTAACCCCGACACCGACATTCAGGCTCTTATATCCGAAGCGGAAAACTTGCAGATGAAAATCGACAAGAACGCCGCCGAAATGAAAGCCGATAGCGACAGGCTTGATGCAATAAAAAATCAAATCAAAGAACACGCAATCACTCAACTTCGTGATGGGGATAAAAAGGTAACTATCCCCGGCAAGCATTATGTGTTCGCTCTTTCGAGAAGCGAGTCCGTTTCCGTCAATAAAGATGCGTTAAAATCCGACGGGCTTTTGGATAAATACTCGAAGAAAACAACCACCTACAAATTAACAACAACTGTCATTAAGGAGGACAAATAAAATGGCAAAAATCGCACTTTCCAACACTACTTTTTCTATCGTCCCGGAGGGAACTCACGTTTTCCAAATTACCGCAGTCGAATACAAAGAAGATTTCGGCAAACTCAACATCACTATGAAAACCGCTTCGGGGGCAACGCATATCGAGCGTTTCAGTCTTGTCGGTAACGACGGCAAGCCAAACGACGGCGCGAACAACGCTTTTTCGTATCTTGCGAAAACCGCATTGCAAGATTACGACCTTGAAGAAATAGATCCGAACGACCTTGTAGGACGTTTCTTCAAAGCCGAAGTAACACACGATGTTCTTCCCAACAAAAACGATCCGACGAAAACAGTAACTTTCTCACGACTTGGGAAAAAGGAAATGGCAGATGGCTTCGATGAAGAAGAAAAGGTCGTTAAAGCCCCTGCAAGCCCCGTTTCGGTAAAACCTGCGCCGACTATTCCGACGGTCAAGAAAACTGCTCCTGCGGCGAGCGCACAGCCTGTGAAGCACGCAATCGACCTGCAATCTATTTTGGGTAGGAAATAATCGTGAAACAAAGCAATCTTCAACAGAACTGTATAAAATTTTGCAAATCGGAGGGGTTGTTTCATATAAACACTCGTGGCGTAAAAGCCCCGTCAAACTATCCCGATTTGATAATTTGTTTGAACGGTATGTTTATTGCTTTTGCCTTTACGGATTCAACGGAGCAGAGATTGCATTGCAAAAAAGTTCTCTCGTGCGGTGGGCGTATTTATCGCCCCCGCACCCTTGGGGAATTTGTAGAAATAATCCGTAGTATTCAGGAGGAAAAGAAAAATGGATTTTGAACTTATCGTAAATAAAAACAAATTAGTTGGGTTTTATATGCCGGGCGGCGGCAAAATGCTTCACGATTTAATGCCTGTACATATTGCCATCTCGATTATCAATCAAGGCAAAGAAGTAAAAAGAAGCGACAAAATAAAAGGTTTTCCTCTTTGTGTGGACGATAAATATTATTTTGAAGCAAAATACGAGGCTTGATATGGTGAAGTATGAGAAAGTTCCAAAAGAATTAAAAGACCTACCGCAATGGGTGTGTGCGTGGAATAATAACAAAATGCCGATGAAAGCGTGGGAACGCAAAGCCGCATCATCTGTCAATCCCGAAACGTGGAGCGACTTCGATACCGCCGTAGAAGCGGTTGAAAGTGGTGTATACGATCATATCGGGTTTGTATTCAACGATAACGGAATTGTCGGTATAGACATAGATGCGGGCTTTGATTCTACGGGCTTTCTTTCGGACTTATCTATCGACATAATGAAAGCGTGTAAATCGTTTACAGAACTGTCGAAAAGCGGTAGAGGTATTCATATCTACCTTAAAGGGAATTTGCCGTTTACAGGCAAAAATAACCGCAACGGCGTAGAAATTTATCAGGCGGCGCGATACTTCATTGTAACGGGAAAAAAACTCATCTTCGATGAAATTATCGAAAATCAGCAAGCAATAGATTATGTGCTTGAAAAATACTTCCCTGAAACGGTTAAAACGAGCGACGGAAACGCGCCAAAGCAAGCGGCATTCTATTCCCCGATATTTACAAAGCCCGAAAACGGGAAAATCGTCTTAACTCCGACATACCCGCCGATTCCGCAGGGCTTGCGAAATCAATCTTTAACTTCACTCGCCGGGCAGTTGCATTCGCAGGGCTATACTAAAAAGCAAATCTATGAAGAATTGCTCAAATGCAATAAAATTGCTTGTACGCCACCCCTGCCCGCACGAGAAATCGAAACAATAGTAAACAGCGTAACGAGGTATCAACGATGATAACCATAAAACACGGCGATTGTATGAATATAATGCCGAAAATGGCAGATAACAGCGTAGATTTCACTTTAACGGACATTCCGTATAATGAAGTCAATCGCGCCGACAACGGCTTGCGAAAACTCGATAAAGAACACGCCGACATTCTTACTTTTGATTTACATACCTTTTTACGGGAAGTTTACAGGATAACTAAAAACAATATTTGCATTTTTTGTGGGCGTGAACAATTCAGCGATATTTATAAATTTTTCGCAACGATTGGGGGGGGGACTTGCCGTCCTATCGTATGGCAAAAATCTAACCCCTCGCCTATGAATGGCGAATATGTGTATTTAAGCGGAGTGGAATTTGCTGTGTGGTTCAAAAAGAAAGGCTCAAAAGTATTTAATGCCCGGTGCAAAAACGTGGTATTCAAACACCCGAACGGCACGAGCAAATTTCACCCGACGGAAAAGAATCACGAATTACTGAAAGAATTGATTTTAGACAACACGAATGAAAACGATACCGTTTTTGATCCGTGTATGGGAAGCGGAAGTCATTTACTTGTAGCCGCCGAAAACGGCAGAAACGGCTTCGGAGTAGAACTTAATGACAATTATTATTCTATCGCAAGCGAACGGCTTTCACCTTTCTTAAAAGAAAACTCAATTTATTCGCTTATTGCACAGATTGTACGCAAAAAGCAACACTTAAACGGAGGTCAGAATGGCTAAAAACAACACAGCCGTCAACGAAACCGAAAATAGAGAATCCGACCTATTTCAAATGAGAAACGGCAGGTACATTCTTTCGGAAGAATTGTCGGAAAAAATGTATTACATAAAGAAAACCCAACCCGAATCGTATCAGGCAGACAACAGCGGCTACTCGTGGGACGAAAGCGGAATGGCTGAACTTTTTTCAGAATGCTACGAAAACGATACTCGCTACTGTCCCGAAAATAAAACTTGGTATACCTACGACAACGGGTATTGGAAAAAGGACATCGGCGCATTGCTTGTAAGTGAAAAAATAAAAGAATTTGTTCGCTTAATGAGCCTTTATTGCGGCGAAATCGTCGATGACGATAAACGGAAAGAGTATTCAAAATTCATCTCTAAAATGGGCGACCGTAGGTTTAGAGATAGACTTATGAAAGATGCTACGGGCGTAAAACCTATCCCGGCGGCGAAATTCGATGCGAATCCGAATTTGATTAACTGCCTTAACGGAACTTACGATTTGGAAAAAATGGAATTTCGTCCGCACGATTGGCGAGATTTTCTCACAATGGTAACAAATTTTGAGTATACCACAAAAGAAGATGTTCGCTGTGAACGTTGGGAAAGATTTATCGACGAAATAACGAGCGGCGATAAAGAAAAGGCTGACTATTTGCAACGCGCTATGGGCTATTCAATGCTCGGCGTAAGCAAAGAGGAATGTATGTTCATATTACACGGAAGAACGACAAGGAACGGAAAATCTACTTTTCTCGGAACAATTCATCATTTGCTTGGCAATTATGCAACGGTTTCCCCCGTTTCGATTATTTGCAAATCGGACAGAGCCAAAAACGCCGAAGCCGCATCACCTACAATAGCCGCGTTAAAAGGCAAACGCTTTGTATCTATGGCAGAAAGCAATCAATACGGCAAACTCGATGAGGAAGTAATCAAACAACTCACAGGCGGCGAAGAAATAACTGCACGCAACCTTTATGAATCAATGATGACATTCCTCCCGCAATTCACTTTATGGCTGTCGTGCAACGATTTACCTGCGGTACAAGATAAATCTTTATTCGCTTCTGACCGTGTGCGCGTTATTGAATTTAACAGACATTTTTCCGAATCCGAACGCGATGCAAACTTAAAAGAGGAGTTCAAAACGCCCGAAGCAATGCAAGGAATATTTACTTGGCTTCTCGCAGGATATTTCAAATATAAGCGTTTCGGCTTGACGATGAACGACAAAATGAAAGAAGTTATCAAGCAATATGAAAAGGATAATGACCTTGTTTTGCAATTCATCGAAGAACGTTGTCGCGCAAGCGAAACGGGTTCAAGGACGAAAACACTTTACGATGCCTATAAACTGTGGTGCAAAAGCAATGGATATTTCGTTTGTAGCGCAAAAAAGTTCAGCGCGGGTTTGGAACAACACCCTGAAAAGCATCAAGGCAAAGTCATACGGGACGGCTATCCGTTCTATAAAGGCATAGAATTAAAGCAACCATAAGAGGTAGACAATGAAAGATTGGACAGGCAATTACAATTCTATATGGAAAATAATCGGCGCAAGTTCTCATACCGAAGAAGAACGGCAACAAGACGATTATTACGCCACAGATCCTGTTGCAATAGATAAATTACTGACCGTTGAAAAGCCTTATCCCCTAATATGGGAATGTGCCTGCGGCGAGGGGCATTTATCTAAACGCTTACAAGATTTCGGCTACATAGTTTATTCGACCGACCTCGTTGACAGGGGCTATTCGACGGGGGAGGGAATCGACTTTCTCAAAGCAACTTCACTCCCGAAAGGGTTTAATAATTGCGACATACTTACTAACCCACCGTACAAATATGCGAAAGAATTTGTACTTAAAGCGTTGGAGTTAGTTAAGCCGGGCAAAAAGGTTTTTATGTTTCTGAAACTAACCTTTTTAGAGGGTAAGGCTCGATATACCGAACTATACAGCAAATACCCACCCAAAACCGTGTATGTGTTTAGCGAGCGGGTTTCTTGCATCAAAAACGGCGAGGGTGAATTTAATCACGGTGCTGTTTGCTATGCGTGGTATGTGTGGGAAAAAGGTTATACGGGAACGACAGAAATTAAATGGATTTAGGAGGTTTTTATGAACAACAATCGTTGTGTCGCGTGCGGGGCTATTATCCCGGAGGGGCGGCAGGTTTGCCCTAACTGTGAAAAAAGTTCGCCAAAAATCAATGATAAACAACTTGTGTTTATTTGCTCGCCGTTTCATTCTTATGACGAAATGCAAAAATTGTGCAATATCGAAAACGCAAAAACATATTGCCGTATAGCGAGCCGACAAGGCTACATCCCTATCGCACCGCATTTATTTTTTCCGCAGTTTTTGAACGATGACAATCCGGCGGAACGGGCGGCGGGAATGGAAATGGGCAAGCAGTTGATGCGGAAATGCTCAAAAGTATGGGTATGCGGCAACCATATTTCGGACGGAATGCAAGAAGAAATAATATTCGCGCAACAGAACAATATTCCTTATGAGCATATCACTTGCAGGGGTGTTAGTTACATTTGGAGGAATTAAAGATGATACGATTAGAAAACTCTAAATATCCTTGTACAACCTGCAAGCATAAACCGACACAGCATAACCCTGTCTGCAAAAACAAGGAATATGATTTGATGTGCGACAGTTGCACGCATTATTATTGTTGCCAAAATGCACTTGAAAACGAAACGGCTTGTCCGTATTATATGGAGGAAAACAATGATAATTCATTATCAAAACGGTAACGGCGAAGAAAAGTTTATTTCAGATGTGATTCACTTGCAAAACGTGGACAACCGTATATTCATCGCTTCAATGAAAAACGGAGCGGAACTAACTCTGTTAGTTGAAAGAATCGAGGGTATTTATTATCAGGACAAAGAACAACAAGCCCTCCAAAGAGAAAACGAAAGGTTGAAAGGCATTATTGCTATGACAGAACAGCATTTTAACCCGCCCTTACCTTTCGCTGACGAGTTTGACAATGAAATCAAAAAGGCGAAAAAACAAGCCGTTTTGGAATTTGCGCACAAGTTAGAATCCGTCGCAGTACAAGAGGGCGAGTATGAAGATTATGTGTGTTACATAGTAGAACGTTTGTTACGGGAGTATAAAAATGAGCAAAGTAAATGATGTAGTCAATCACCCGTCGCATTATACCGACGGAAAAATTGAAGTCATAGACTTCATTGAAGATAAAGGACTGAATTTTCATCGCGGCAACGCGGTGAAATACATAGCCCGTGCCGGGAAGAAAAACCCCGCCAAAGAAGTGGAAGATTTGAAAAAGGCGGTTTGGTACTTAAACCGTGAAATTCAAAGAATGGAGCGCGACAATGATTCAAAGAAAGACTAAAAACACATTTCGCCTTTACCCCATTGTCGGAACTCAACCGCTTACAGGTAAACCGCAACCCAAAGAGCCGCCGTTGAATTTCAAACAGGAATGCGAAATTAAATTGTGCTGTTCTTGCACAAAAGCAAAATGCGACGGCACACCGTGCGAAGAACTCAAACGGGCTTATGCGGAAGCAAAACAACACATCAAGGAGGTTCACGATGAAAAAGCATTACACACACGAAAGTGAAGAGTTAAACGCTCTTTTGGGAAAGAAAGTAAAAGTTACACTTTTTGACGATACAACCATAACAGGTGTATTAACCCGCGCGGAGTGGAAGCCCGACCGTTATCAGGCTCAAAATTGGACTTTCCGTAAAACACACGTTAAGAAAATCGAGGTGATATTATGACAGAAAAAGAAAAGATAAACGAAATGGCAAAATATATTTGCAACGCCTGCGAAATGGGTTGCGGTTTTGATGGAGATTGTGATGAGGGTTCGGATTACAAAACCTGCGGCATTTGTCAAGAAACAGCAAAGAAAATTTATGACGAAATCATTTGCAAAAACCCGTCCACAGGCAAAGAAACCGTGCCGTATTTAAGGCGCGTATGCAGAATTTTTGAGATTGCATTGAATAACGCACTCGGTATAGATCATAACTACACCGATGCTTATAAAGAAGCCGAAAAAGAATACGAAGAGGAGGAAGCAAGACGAAATGCCGACAAAAGATGAATTACGTTTATTACAAGCGTTGCCTCTTGATATTAAAATTAGAAAAACTGAACAGCGTATACGAGAATGGGTAAATTATTTCGGCGTTGACGGAGTGTTTGTGTCTGTAAGCGGCAAAGACAGTACAGTTTTGAGATATATTGCACGCCGCTTATTTCCTGAAATTCGTTCTTGCTTTTGTAATACCGGGCTTGAATACCCCGAAATTCAAAAGTTTTGGAGAGCGCAAGAAAACGTGGATATTATCCGCCCTGCAATTTCATTCAAAGATGTACTTTCTTTATATGGCTACCCTATTATTAGCAAAGATGTTTCACTCGCAATAAGATATGCCCGCAAGAGTAGCGATTGGGCAATAAAAGATTTTGAGGGGTTAAATCACGACGGAAGCGAAAGTCCGTTCAAGGCGGGAATGTATAAGAAATATAAACCTTTATTGAACACCGATTTTCTAATCAGTAATCAATGTTGCGCCATAATGAAAGAACAGCCTCTTTATGAATACACGAAAGACACTCAAAGAAAAGCAATTATCGGAACAACAGCAGAAGAAAGTAAACGGCGTGAAAACTCTTGGCTAAAAACAGGGTGCAATGCGTTTGATTCCGACCGTCCGACAAGTAAACCGCTTTCGTTTTGGCGTGAACAGGATGTTTTACAATTTATAGCCGAAAACAATGTAGAAATACCATCTGTTTACGGCAAAGTAATTTATGAAAACGGCGTTTATCATACTACGGGATGCGACAGAACGGGTTGTATTTTCTGTATGTTCGGGGCGCATTGCCGCGACGATGACAGATTTTTGCGGCTGAAAGAAACTCACCCCGTTCAATATAACTATTGTATGGGCGGCGGCTCTTATGATGACGGCGTATGGAAGCCCACGAAAGAGGGACTCGGAATGCGCCACGTTATAGAAGAGTTACATAAACTGTACGGCAAAGATTTTATTAAAATTTCGGAGGAACAAAAATGAAAACAAAATTATTCAAAATCATTATCGCACTTTTGCTCACGTTTACGGCAATGTTTGCTTTCGTCGGGTGTGATAAAGCAGATACAACGCGGCATAACATTCAGCAGGAAGCCGACAATTTCAATGTATATCGCAAAATGACTTTCGTCAACCTGTATACAGGCGAACTTCTTTATAGTGCGGAGGGTTATTTTTCGGTACAGACTACATACAAAAACGATTATCAAGGGCAACAGGAAATAGGACTTGTTTTCAAAGTCGGTGAAAAGCAATACAAAATGGACTATTTCAGTATTGCAGAAAACGTGTGCTATGTTATCGAGCAATTAGAAAACACGACGGGCGATCCGTATCATTGGAAAATTGTTTGGTATGTCCCTATTCCCCAAATCGTAGGAGGTTAAAATGAACGCTTTCTTTATAGGTTTAATCGTTGGCTTATTTATCGGCGGCGCACTTATCTTTTGCGTTATGGCAATCGTAATCGTTGGAAAGGATGACAAAGTTCAACCGCCGCAGGTAAAACCTATCCCGTTGTGGGAATTTACAGAAAAGTACATTGCCCATAATACCCTAATTACTCTTTACCGTGAAGAATACAAAAAGGACGAGGAGGGTTTTCGGCAACATTATTTGTACCCGCTTGAACAGGTTATGGATTGGCAAATTACCGCAAACAAAGATGATGAGCCGTATTTCAAGGCTCACCCCGATGTTCATAAAAGCAAGTACATAAATGCGCCCGTCGTTAAAGTAATCGGCGGCAGATATGAGATAAACTCAATCGACAAAATCGCGCTTGTGTTAGGCGTAAAGGAGGCAGAAGAATGATAGATGCAGAATGGCTCACGCAAGCCGTAGAAGTCGTGCAGAAAGGCTTGTGTAGCAGACTTGAAAAAGACAATATCATCGTTTATCGTTGCGGGAAAGTTATCCGTATCGACATTAAAGAGAAGTGAGGATGAAAGTGATAAAAGTGGGCTTTTTCGGCTTTTTCAGTAAAGTGTTCTATATATTACTCTCTATAAGGGACTTTATGGAAAAATGCTAAAATCGCCACTTTTATCACTTTCGCAGAAAAAGTTCAGGAGGTTTCTAATGGAAAAGAAAATTAAAAACAATACAGATTTAACCGTAGAACAGGTTAAAGGCGTTGCAGAAAAACGGGGTGGAAATCATAACCCGACGGGCGCAGGTGGATTCGGTGATGTGGACGTTTCCCCCGGCGATAACGCTCGATACTTGCGGCACTCGCTTTCTATGTGGAATTTGCCCGCAATAGATATAAGCGATGCGGGACAGGTTGAAGAGCGTATAGGGTGGTACTTTAATAAGTGTGCCGAAGATGATATGAAGCCGTCGGTTAGTGGTATGGCTTTGGCTTTGGGTGTTGATAGAAGAACGCTTTATGATTGGTCAAGAGGAAATTTCAGAGGTGTTACACACTCTCCCATTGTCAAAAAAGCGATGGACTTGCTCGCGGCTATGTGGGAAGATTATATGCAGAACGGCAAAATTAACCCTGTGAGCGGCATATTCTTGGGCAAAAACCATTTTGGCTACACCGACAAGCAAGAAATCGTTGTAGAGCCGAAAAACCCGTTAGGCGAAGCAGAAAGCCCCGAAGATATAAAGAAAAAGTATTTGCTTGACAACCCTGAAAGCGACGATTAGCCGCCGCCCGAAAGGCAAAACAAAATAACCGCAGTTGACTGTAAAGCCGATTGCGGTTATCTTTTAATGGAGGTATTTATTTTTCAATAACACCGCAGGTTTTCCACCACGCTGTCATTTTATCAATTTCATTATCGCTTATAAAAGCGACTTGTAAGCGCGTTTCGTTCACGCTGTCCGGGGCTTTAAGCAACGCATCACCGCGCCCCGTTAGTTGCTCCGCGCCTTTATGGTCTAATATCGTCATACTATCGCGGATAGATGCCGTTTGCAAAGCAATGCGGCACGGTATATTTGCTTTTAATAAACCCGTTACGACGTTTACAGTCGGGCGTTGTGTAGCCAAAATCAAGTGGATTCCCGCCGCTCGTCCTAATTGTGCGATACTCACCAAAAGAGGCTCGATTTCGTCCTTGTTTATTAGCATAAGATCCGCAAGTTCGTCAATCACAAGCACGATGTGCGGGTATTTAGTTGGCAAATCGTCAATATGTCTAACCTTGCCCGCCGCCATTATTTGCATACGCTCGCGCATCAAACTTTCAAGCGATTGCACAATATAAAGTGCCACCGCCCCGTCTTGTGCTATGGGGGCATATAAATGCGGTATACTTTCATAAGCAGAAAGTTCAACCCGCTTTGTATCAATCATCAATAGCCGCAAGTCGTTCGGCGTTGCATTGTACAGTAAACCGTTTATAACCGTATTCAGGCAAACAGATTTACCGCTCCCCGTTTCACCCGCAATTAAAACGTGCGGGGCTTTGGCTATGTTAAGCATCACGGGCTTATTGAGTGTATCAAAGCCGATACAAACAGAAAGGGGCTTGCCTGTATCTTTGAGTGTTGCCGCGAAAGGCACGGAGGCTCGTTCCGGGCGTTGCATTGTTATAGCAAAGTGCGCCCTTGCGCTTGCCGTTTCCGTCGCTTTGGAATGCAGAACGGCAGAAAGGGAGGCAATATAGTGTTTGAGCGTAGAACACTGCATCGGGTTTTTAAGGTTGAAATGATAGGTTAAAATTTGCGGGGCAATATCAACCGCCACCGATTCGCAGGGCAAGCCCCACGCAGTCAGGGCGGCGGCTATATCGTCCGCTTTGTAAATTGTACTTGCGCCGGGGGTACCCGTCGCACCCACGATAGAACGCGGCGGGCGTTGGTAGTATAGCACGGTTACACCTCCCAAAACTCGGCGCACTTGCGCATCGGGATGCCGCGTTCGGTTGTGATTTCATACGCGGAAATTATCCCGTGCTTGCCCGCCGCTTTGTATTCCGTTTGCTTTGCTTTGCCCGTTGCGATAGCCGCCGCCCTGTCAGGCGTTTCGGCTATGCGCTCGGACTCGTTGCCGCTTGTAAACTCTACAAAATAAGCCATACAAAAACCTCCTTTTTATGCTACTTTATTATACCACGTTTCGCCATTGCTAAAACGGGCAGTAATTGCGTATTCGTCAAAGCCGTATTCTTTGAAAAGCGGTAAAATTTTATTGTTGATGCGCTTTTTCTCGGCTTGTATCATACGGCGCAAAATATAGCGGTTTACCCCGTATTCGTTAAAATCAAAATAATGTTCGATCCAAAAATCATCGGGCGCATCGTCCGCTAAATCAACGCAGATTTGCACCCCGTTATAATAACCGTCGTGCAAAGATAATTTATAAAATCGCAAACTTGCGTTTATTTCGTCGATTTTCTCTTGCGCTAATTGCAGGCTGTATTCGTCCGTTTCGTAGTCAATCGGATTGCCGCTTATTTCCTCGCCGTCCTCGTCCACGGCGTACACCGGGAATGAAAACTCGCCCGCCATAAGTCTAAAATCATCTTGATATAAAAAATTTGCCGTTGCCATAATTATATTAAAACCTCCGTATTTTGTCAATTTTCTTTGATGCTTTCTATAATTTCCTTTAACTCTACAATCGCCTCCCATTGTTTCCGGGTGAGGTTTTTGTTGTGAGTGTAAAGAAAATCAATTTGCTTTTGAGCAGAAAGCAGAACGGCAGACGGGCGAAAATACCCGCCGCCCGTTGCCCTGTTCAATACATCATAATCAATTTTCATTTGCTTACCTCCTCAATCAATTTATTAAACCGTTCTACCATTTCTCGCCCGTTTTTACTTTTAAGCACTGATAAAACGGCGGGGCGCATTTCATTTATATAGCGGTTTATATCGTCTTTATTTTTCGGGCGGCGGTTAAATGTTGTTATCAAGCACCCGGTGCTTATTTCCGTTATTTGCCACCCGATGCCCGCGCTAAATTTTGCGCCGTACTGTATGCCCGTTTCGTCTTGCAGAAGATAGCCCTCGACTAACTCCGCGCGGGTGTTCCCGTCTTTTCTTGTTTGTATGTAGTATTTACCTTTTTTCATTTCAATACCTCCGTTATTTTGAAAATTTGCGCATCACGCAACATACAGGGGAAAATATATAAATATTTCCCCGTGTTCGTGTTCAGGGCTAAATAGCCAAAATCATTTTTGAAAACGTGCAGAACATCGCCCGCCGCCGTTGCGCTTGTTTGTATAAGCATTTCGCCCGTTATACGGGTAAATTTGCGCGGTATAACATTTTTCATTTTCTCGCCTCCTTGAAAATGTGCAATGATATTAAATTAGTTAAAAGTTTTTCGGCTTTTTGCTCGTCGCTATATTTCGCTTTTTCGCTGTCTGATTCCTCTAAAATTTCGGCAAGATCATCAACCGCAGAACGGTTATAAAAATAGCAAGTATCAAGCACCGACGGCAAACCCGCCGCCCACTCCGCGAAAATATCTTGCATAGAATACCCCCGGCGGGCGTAGTACCCCTCCGCGCCTTTGTATTTTTCATCAATAAAGCATTTATAAATAAATGCGGCTACCTCGTGAAAATTGCTTGCATCGCCTGAAAAATTATAATTTTCGCCGTCAAAGTGTTTAATAATATAGGCGCGGATATTTTCAACCGCTTTTTTGCTGTTCGTTCTTAACATTATTGCATCCTCCTTTTTATCTGTAATAATGCGGCAGGGCTTTTCTGTCAAATTGTCTTTTCAATGCCTTTTTAAGTTTTTCGTTTTCGGCTTTATCGGCAGAAAGTACACAATTTTCAACGGCTCTATGTATTGCCGATTCGTAGGTGTACCTCTCCCACGTTCTATTTAAGTAGCAGATTTTAGCGTGCGCTATCGTGTAGCCGTTTTTCTTAATCTCTACCTCGTGCTTAAAGCCGTTGCGCGTGTTTGCAGTAAGGCAGAACGCCTCAAAGGTTGCGCCCTTTTGGGTTGTGGTGTAATGTTCCATAAAATAATACCTCCATAGCATTATAAAAATTTTAGCGTTTAACGCCGATAAGCCCGCCGGGCTTATTTCGTCGCAATCCTCCGCGACTCGTCAGGGCGTTTATATAAAGCGTACATCGGAGGCAAACTCCGCAAAATATATTGATTCTTGATTGAGGGCGATTTTTGCCCGGTTTGCTATCCGTTCGGCGTTTTCCTTGCTGATTCCGCTTATCTCAATTTTTATTGATTTTTCAAACACGATCCCGCCGTCCTCGTGTTTATAAATGCCGTTGCACTCCGTCAGGGTTGCGCCGTCGGCGTAGTCTAATATAATGCCCGCGAGGGCGGTTTTGGCTTGCTCCGTGGTGATCTCTTGCTTGCGGGTGTTTTTATCGTTTAGCCCGCATATAATAATATAATTTTGCATCGCTTGCGCCTCCGTTCTTTAATAATAACACGCTTTCGTGTTTACGCTAATATAATAACACGCTTTCGTGTTTTTGTCAAGCGTTTTTAAGCACTTTTTAACACTTTTTCGTGTTTATTTTTCGGCGTTCCGTTTTTGTGCAATTTCGCAACCGTCAACCGCACCCGGCACACGCCCGGCGGGGAGGGGGACTATTTCGGGAACGGCGGGCGGGGTGAGCCGTCTATGCACTCCAACAAATAAAAAGGCTTGCTTTACCCTTTTCAATACCCTTTGAGCATTTCCGAAAGTGATAAAAGTGATGATTTTTGGTTTTTTCATAAAAGTATCTATAAGAGAGCAATATATAGAGGACTTTATTGAAAATCGTGAAAATCGCCACTTTTCTCACTTTTTACCTTTCCGAACCATTCCGCTCAAAAATAATTTTGAAAATTTTATCGAAACCGCTTGACAATAACACTAAAACACGATATAATGTTTTTCGTGAGGTGAAACTTATGAAAGAAAAAGAAATCATTAAAGAAGCAATGAAAACTTGCGGATGGAATCAAGAGCAACTCGCATTAGCCTGCGGCTATAAAACACAGTCGGCAATCGGCAATCGACTTTCGGGAAACAGTATGAGAGTAGATACCTTTGTTAAATTGCTTTCGGCTATGGGCTACGAAGTTGTGGTAAAAAGCGTTTCGCCTCGGACAAATAAAAATGAATGGGCGGTAGACGGCGGGGACGAAAAATGATATTCGGCTATATTCGTATTTCCACAACTAAACAGGAAAAGGGAAACTCGAAAGAAGATCAATATACAGCAATCAAAGCCCGTTACCCCGAAGCGACAATCGTTGACGAAACATACAGCGGCGCAAAAGAACGCCCCAAATTTTCAAAGTTGCTTGAAGAATGCAAGCAAGGCGATACGCTTGTAGTTACGAAACTCGACAGATTTTGCCGTTCTACCAAAGAGGGGTTGGAATACATTGACTATCTTAAAGCCAAAGGCACGAACGTGCATATTCTCAATATGGGACTTATCGAAGATACGCCAATGGGAAGATTGATAGTTACTAACCTGCTCGCTTTTGCCGAATTTGAAAGGGCTTTAATAAAAGAGCGTACCGATGCAGGAAAAGCAATCGCCCGGCAAAAACCCGATTACAAAGAGGGACGGCACAAAATCGAAGTTCCGAATTTCGCGCCGTATTATAAAAAGGCGGCGAATGGTGAAATTACCGTCGTGCAAGCGATTAAGGAATTAGGAATAACAAAAGCAAAGTGGTATAGACTTTGCAAGGAGGCTATGTAATGGGAAAATTAAACGCATCGAAAATGATTAAAGGTTATGCGAAACTTAAAATAGGAATGCCGAAACAAGATGTAATAGACTTATTTGGCGAACCGACCGGAATGAGAACTCAAAACGGAACGGAAACATTAACGTGGAAACATTCAGAGTTCAAAGGTTTTCTACGCGGTGGAAATATTGTACGAACTATTGTAGCCGATTTTGTAGACGGAAAACTTATGGGATATGATTCCGAAAATATGGATAAAAGTCGTTTTTAACAATTAACAAAGCCTACACGAAATAGAGCGTAGGGACAGTCGATAAGGACTATGAGCAAATTTGCTTGTAGTCCTTTTTCTTATGGAGTGAATAAAATGGATGTAATTCTCGTCGGCGTAATTCGCGCCAAAATTGAAAAAGAACCTTATAATTACGAAGCGTATGAAGATTTATTTTCTGTTGCCCGCAATGCTTTGACTAACGATAAAAAAGAAGCCCTGCGGCTTTCGGCAGAACTTCGCTCGATATGTGAAAAACATATAAGACTGCTCGACGGAGTAATTATCCCCCGTTTGGTTTCCTTGATAGACAGGACTTTGCTGTTTGAAGCACCTCACGTTTTCGATAGTTATATGCTGTATCTTGAAAAGAACCGCCGCCCGAACGAACGGTTTTACAAGCCGCGCCGAAAAAAACTGAAAATCGTAGTTGATGCTATTCAGGAACTTGTGGACGATGAGTTGGACGAACTTTTCATAGCAATGCCGCCGCGTGTCGGAAAGACTACGCTTATTCTTTTTGCTCTTACTTGGATAATCGGGCGAAATTCCGAATTGGCAAATTTGTATTCTGCCTATTCCGACGTTATTACGGCGGCAATGTATTCGGGTGTTCTCGAAGTCATCAACGATAAGTACACTTACACTTGGCACGAGATATTTCCGGATAGTAAAATCGTAAGCACTAATGCAAAAGATGAAATTGTAAATATTGACAGAAAAAAGCGTTACCCGTCTTTAACCTGCCGTTCGTTGTATGGAACATTGAACGGTGCTTGCGATTGTAATGGGTTTCTTATTAGTGATGACCTTATCGGCGGCATCGAAGAAGCCTTAAACAAAGATAGACTTGCTTCGGCGTGGTTCAAAGTAGATAATAACTTAATTCCCCGTGCAAAGGAAAGCGCAAAACGGTTGTGGGTTGGTACACGATGGTCTATTTCAGATCCTGCGGGTATTAGAATGGAACTTCTTGAAAACGATCCTGCATACAAAAACGTTCGCTATCGAATTATCAATATGCCCGCCCTCGATCCACAAACCGACGAATCGAATTTTGAATATGATTACGGGGTAGGCTTTTCAACCGAATATTACAAGCAAAGACGGGCTTCATTTGAACGAAACAATGATATGGGATCTTGGAACGCTCAATATATGCAAGAGCCTATCGAGCGAGATGGTACGCTCTTCTGCCCCGACGATTTACGGTACTATAATGGAGTGTTGCCGTCAGACGAACCCGATAGAATTTTTATGGCGGTCGATCCTGCTTTCGGCGGCGGGGACTTTTGTTCTGCGCCCGTTTGTGTGCAGTACGGAAACGATTGTTTTATCCCCGACCTTGTATTTGATGCGGGTGATAAAAAAATTACACAACCCAAAATCATAGAAACTATTCTACGCAACAAAGTTCAAGCGGCACGGTTTGAAGCAAATAATGGCGGCGAAGATTATCAGCAAGCAGTAGAAAAAGAATTGCGAAGTAAAAATTATCGGCTGAATATCACTTCCAAAAGGGCGAAAACGAGTGTCCGCAAGGAACAGCGCATATTTGATAAAGCCCCCGAAATACGAGAATTTTATTTCCTTGAACCTGCAAAAAGGACAAAAGAGTACAATCAGTTTATGAATAACCTGTTTGCATTTAAGATAACAGGCAAAAACAAACACGACGATGCCCCCGACTCACTTGCAATGCTTGTTGAAATGAAAGAAGATTCTATCGGTCAAAAGCCCGAAATTTTCAAAAAAGTGTTTTAATTTATTCTCTAATGGTTATTTTTAATAAAAATAGGTCATAAACCATTGACAACTGCAATAAAAATGGCTATAATAGTGGTAGAAAGTATTCTAAAAGGAGGAGTGTGTCGTGTCGCAACCGATAAGAACGGATTTAACCGGACGAAAAGTTATTTATACCGATGAAAGCGAAATCACGCGAAATAACATTATCGCCGTTCTCAAAAAAGCAAAATCTGAACACGATGGAAATAGCGCGTGCATCGACTACCTTTATGAATACAACAACGGTAATCAGCCGATTTTACAACGCGAAAAAGAAGTGCGCCCTGAAATCAATAATAAAATTGTTGCGAACAGAGCGAACGAGATAACTTCCTTTAAGGTTGGCTATCTTCTTGGTGAGCCTTTGCAATATGTTAGTCGTGATTCAAAAAAGGAAATTATCACGGAGCAAATTACAAAACTCAACGAATTTATGTATTCGGAAGATAAGGCGGCGAAAGATAAGGAACTTGCGGATTGGTTTACTATTTGCGGTACTGCATTCAGGATGATTGTGCCAAAAGCCGAAAATGCAGACGGTGATTCTCCTTTTAATTTGTACACGCTTGATCCCCGGCAATGTTTTGTTGTCTACTATAACGGACTTGGAAACAAGCCCGTTATGGGGGTTAAGTATGTAGAAACAGAGAATAAGGAAGTTGTGTATAGCGTTTATACCGACAATACTTATTTTGAAATCATTGACGATAAAATCGTTAGAGAAGAGCCGCATATTTTGGGTGCTGTGCCTATTGTCGAATACCCTGCTAATAATGCCCGACTCGGCGCGTTTGAAGTGGTCTTGCCGTTACTCGATGCCTACAACCTTACTTTATCGGACAGAATCAATGGTTTGGAACAATTCATTCAATCTCTCATTAAGTTTGTAAACATTGATATTGACGAAGAGGAATTTGAAAAGTTAAAAGAATTGGGCGGCATAAAATTCAAAAGCACTTCTGAAAACCCTGCCGATGTCGGCTACATAACTCCCGAAGTCAATCAGTCGAATACAAAATTGATTCTCGACGATATGTACCAAACAATATTGACGATTTGCGGAATGCCGAACCGAAACGGTGGTAGTTCCACGAGCGATACAGGTTCGGCTGTAATAATGCGCGACGGATGGGAAGTCGCAGAAGCAAAAGCGAAAGATACGGAACTTATGTTCAAGAGATCGGAAAAGCATATGTTGCGCATTGCTTTGAGAATTGCAAATACCTTGTCCGATACGAATTTGAAAATATCCGATATTGATTTGCGATTTACTCGTAGAAATTACGAAAATATCAATAACAAAGCAACCGTTCTTACGACAATGCTTGCAAATTCTAAAATTCATCCGAAATTAGCATTTCAGCATTGCGGTATGTTTGCCGATGCGGAACTTGCTTACAAAATTAGCGAAGAATACACCGAAGAACAGGAAAAGAAAGCAATGGAATTGGCTAAACAATCTAATAACGGAGGTGCAAATAATGATTCCGGGGATGGAAAAACGAACTCCGACGGAAATCAATAATTGGGTTGATTCCGTAAAAGAAATCTTAAAGCACGGAAACGTTGCCGAAGTAAAACGCGAAAAAGATAACGTTGTTGTTATCGAGATAAAACGGCAAGTAAAAAATAAGACCGCTATAAACGGATAGTGGGACACAGCCAACAGGGGCTATCGACAAGCATTTATGCTTGCGGTAGCCTCTTTTGTTTTAAGGAATTACGCCGAAAGGCTTAAATTTGGTTAGAGAAAACCTAAATCGCACAGTCAGACAAGACTATAAAACAGAAATCAATGGTCGGAGATGACCTTAAAAAGCGCAGGAGGTTTTTATTATGTCTAAACTTAAAGAAATGCTTGGGAGTTCCTACAAAGAGGGTATGACTCTTGAAGAGATTGAATCGGCACTCGAATCCGTCAGTTTGCCGGGCGACGATCTGAAAAAGGAAGTGGATAAACTCAAAAAGGCACTCGACAAAAGCAGTTCCGAAGCGGCAGAAAGTAAACGCAAATTGCAGGAAAAGCAGACTGCCGAAGAAAAGGCAAAAGAAGAACAGGAACAGAAAGAAAAAGCGTTGCAAGAAGAACTCGCTTGTTTGAGAAAAGAAAAAGCGATTTCCGACAACAAGGCTAAACTTATGGCGGTGGGTTACGATGATGCTCTCGCAACCGCTTCCGCACAAGCCATCGTCGATAACGATATGGATAAGTTTTACGCGAATCAGAAAACATTTTTGGAAAAAGTCCAAAAAGAAACGACCGAAAAATTGATGCGCGGAACACCTACTCCCCCGGCGGGCGGCAAAGCGGAAATGACGAAAGAGGAATATCGCGCCTTGTCGCTTCCTGAAAAACAGGAATTGGCAACAAAGAACCCGACACTTTACAAAAAATTCAATTCGGAGGATTAAAAAATGTTAAATCATAATCACGTTATATACGATAACGAAGTTCTTGCGAACGAAATTGAAGATCAGTTCAATTCGCATCTTGATTTGATGCGCTTCGTTACCGTCGATAAAGATCTTAAAGGCGTTCCCGGCGATCGCAAAAGAATCCGTAGATACCGCGCGAGCAATGCTACGGAGCAGTTGGAAATGGGAAAAGGTAACGAGAAAAACATCGAAGTCAATTTCTCGGAAGAATCCTATGAAATTCTGCTTTTGCAGAACCGCTTCCCTTACTACGACGAAGAGCAGATGAAAGATCCTTACTGCGTTCCTGTCGGCGTAAACCATATGGCTACCGATATGTTCAACTCTTCGCAGAAGCGTATCTTTAACGAGTTTTGCAAAGGTACGCTTAAAGTCAATACGACCGCTTACGATTTCGGCGCGTTTGCCGATGCTACGGCTCTTCTTGATTTGCCCGAAGATGAGAAAAAGGCAGATGAAATCGAAATTTTCGGTTTCGTGAATCCTACGCAGACCGCAGAACTTCGCAAAAATCTCAAAGACGATTTGAAGTATGTGGAAGCGTTTGTAAGAAGAGGTTATATCGGCACGGTTGCAGGGGTAAACCTTTACACGAAGAAAGATGCCCCCACAAATTATATCATTATCGGTACGCGAAAAGCCGTTACCTATTTCGTGAAGAAAGGTACGGAAGTCGAACAGGAAAGAATTGCTAACGAACGTCTTAACAAGATCTACTCTCGCAAATACTTCTTGCCTGCCCTTACCGACGAAACGCAGACTGTAAGGATTATCAAAGGCGCGAACAACGAGGGCGCAAAAATCACTTCGACTTCTCTTACCGCAGGTAAATTGGAAACGGCGTATACCGCAAGCCTTACCACGACCGGAACGGGAACTGTCAAATGCGCTATCGAGCGCGGTGAACTTCCCGACGGCATTTCGATGTCCGATGCAGGTGCTTTTTCGGGTACTCCTACGAAAATGGGCAAATGGACGTTCACCGTTATTGCGGATAACGGCTACGGCGTAGCAAGCAAAGAATTTACGCTCGAAATCGGGGCGAAATCTTAAAGCAAACGGAGGTAGGCTATGGCAACAGACAAATTAGAATTGCTTAAAACTATATACGGCGATGGCGAAGATGTTAAATTGCTTGAAGCCTACCTCTCTATCGCCGGGGAAGCGATTCTTAATCGCCTTTACCCTTTCGACCATTCAAAAACCGAAGTCCCCGAAAAATACGCTTTAACGCAAGTAAATATTGCCGTTTATTTGCTCAACAAGCGCGGCGCGGAGGGTGAATTACAGCATAATGAAAACGGAATAGACCGTACATACGAGAGTGCGGATATTCCTGAAAGTATGTTGAAAGGCATCATTCCGCATTGCGGGGTGTTCGGATGAGAACTCTGAATCGTAACAAACGGGGCTTTTACTATTATTTGTATAAAGACAAAAAAGAATTGCTTGACGAAAACAATCATAGAACGGGCGAAAAAGTTTTAACTTATCAATCACCCGTGTTCTGTAAAGGTAATATCTCGGCAGGAAGTGGCGAAGCGCAAGCGGAGTTGTTTGGTTCGGATATTTCATATGAAAAAGTAATCGTTCTTGATGATATTGATTGTCCGATAGACGAAAACACTTTGCTTTGTGTGGATATAGAGCCAAAACAATACAAAGCGGACGAAACGCCCGTACACGATTATATCGTGAAAGCCGTGGCAAAATCTTTGAATGTTTTCGCCATAGCAATAAGCAAGGAAAAGCCCGATGAAAATTAAAATCTCATTAGGCAATATATCGGAAGCCATTAAGCAAGTCGAAGTATATAAACAATCGTTAGCCGATAAGCAACGCGAGTTTCTGCAAAGACTTGCCGAAATAGGTGTATCAGAAGCCTCTGCGCGTTTTAGCACCGCTCAATACGACGGTACAAACGATGTTAAGGTCGATGCTCCTGAATGGATAGACGAAAATAAAATTGTCGTTAGAGCGGTAGGAAATGCGGTTACGTTTATTGAGTTCGGCACAGGCGTATTTTACAATACTTTTGCCGATACTCACCCCGCCGCAGACAAATACGGGTTTTACATAGGTGGCTACGGTCAGAAGCGAGGGCGAAACGATTTTTGGTATTATAAAGGCGAACCGGGAACAAACGGCGAAATACCATCAAACCCGAAATTAGCGGCAAAAGGTTTGATGTTCACACACGGCAACCCGCAAAACCGCTGTATGTGGGAAGCGAGCAAAAAGATAAAGGACGAAATCTTAAATATTGCGCGGGAGGTATTTGGCAGATGATAGATTGCGAAAATGAAGTATTCGATATTGTATATTCGGCTCTTTCGGCTAAATTTCCAAAAATCGAAGTTACAAGCGAACCTAATCTATCCCCTGCGAAATTTCCTTGCGCAAGTATTTATGAAGCAGATAATTTCGTTTATAGTAAAACGCAAGACAGCGGGAGCAACGAAAATCACGTTAAAGTTATGTTTGAAGTCTATGTTTTTTCAAATAAGAAAACAGGACGGAAAACGGAATGCAAAAACATTTTTAACGTGATAGACGAAAAAATGCTATCAATCGGCTTTACGCGGACAACGAAACAACCATTACAGCCGACGGATAACATTTATCAAATGATTGGCAGATACGAGGCTGTCGTATCAAAAAATAAAACCATATACAGGAGGTAAGTATGAATACTTATAAGACCTTTTTAATGCAAGGCGCGACTACGGGCGGTTCTACGACTTGGACGAAACTGCTCGACATTAAGGACTATCCCGATTTGTTCGGCTCGCCCGAAAAATTGGAAAAAACCACTCTTTCCGACAGAGCGCATACCTACGATGAGGGCATCGAAGAAAACGAGGGCTTGGAATTTACCGCTAACTACGATAAAACCACGTTCGATACGCTCCGCGCCCTTAAAGGCAAGGAAACCGATTTTGCGGTATGGTTCGGTGGAACGGAAAACGGCGACGAAGTTACCCCGACCGGATCGGACGGCAAGTTCAAGTGCAAAGGAAAACTTTCCGTTACTATCGTAGGAAAGGGCGTGAACGAAGTTCGCGAAATGAAAGTCAGCATTTGCACGACGAGTGCGCTCGTTGAGGATGACGAGTAAGGAGGCATACAAAAATGGCAAAACAGATTAAACTGAAACACGAAAACAAGGAATACACTCTCGAATTTAACCGTAAATCGGTTGAAACGATGGAAAAGCAGGGGTTTTCCCTGTCCGAAATTTCGGATAAGCCGATGAGTGTTCTTCCGAACCTTTTCGCAGGCGCATTTTTGATGCACCACAAATTTGAAAAAAGAGAAGTAATCGACAAAATCTTCAACGGCGTTCGCAACCGTGAAGCACTCTTTTCCACCCTTGTCGATATGTACAACGAACCTATCGTTGCCCTTATGTCCGAACCGACCGACGATGAGGGAAACGTGGAGTGGACGGTGCAGTAGTAAGTGATGCGCCGCCCGTAAGCGACGGGGATGCGGATATTGTTCGTATCCCCGAAAAAACTTACACGGAAGAATTTTACGAGGCTTTTCCGTTTTATCTTTCCATAGGTATGACGGCTGATGAATTTTGGAATCAAGATTGTTTGCTTACAAAATATTATCGTAAAGCCTTTGAAATGAAAAAGAATAGGAAAAATGAAGAATTATGGCTACAAGGCTTGTATATGTACAATGCCCTCTGCTCTGTTTCCCCGCTTTTGCACGCATTTGCAAAAGATGGAACAACAGCATTGCCGTATCTCGATAAACCTATTCCGCTTACGCAAAAAGAAGCCGAAGAACGTGAAATCGCGGCGCAGAAAGAGCGTTACGAAAAAATGAAATCGGCTATGCGAAAAAAAGCAAATAAGAATAAACAGGAGGTATAAACGTGTCAGATCGTGAGCCTATTGATTCGTTACAGATAGAAATAGAATCGTCGTCCACCGATGCAAGCAAGAGTTTAGATGCGTTGGTATCTTCTCTCAAAAAGTTAGACCGCATCGGAAAGTCTAACTCTTTTTTATTAGTAAAGAAAAGACTTAAAGGCATTGCAGAAGTTCAATTCGATACACTTGATAAGCAACTTCGCTCGATTACCAAAAACATTAAGACTTTGGAAATCTACAAAAAAGCCCTTAAAAATCTTGAAATTACTACACCGAAGATTGACACGACGAGTGTTACCGAAGCCGTTGATAAAGTGTCAAGCGAACTCGAACGGGTTGCAGAACCCGCTATCAATTCCGGGGAAGTTTTTGGTGGAAATCAAACGGCTGTTAAGCCTGTTTGGCTTGAAGATATTCAAAATGAATGCGACGAAATTGTAAACTCTTTTGACAGTTCCGTTGAAAGCATTACTGCCGCGAAAGCGAAACTTGATGCGGCATTGTCGGCTAAACAAAGTAATTTTTCGGGCGAAACCGCTTTTGTAAACGGCTCGAATTTTGCGGATACTTTTTCTGACAAAATGGCGAAATTGGAATTGCAAGCAACCATTTTAACGGATAAAATGAACAAACTTGCCGAAGCCGATAAACCCGATCCGACTCAATGGAATATGCTTGAAAAACAACTTCTTGCTGTAAGGTTGCAATATCAAGCAATCGAGCAACAGACAAAGAAGAATGCAAGTGCCGTTGAGGAATTGGGAAATAAAAGTGTAAAAACAAAAGGTTTTCTCGGTAAAATGTTCGACAAATTCAAAAATGTCGCGTTTTATCGTATTGTACGGTCATTGATTGCTCAACTTACGCGCGGGATTTCAGCGGGTTTGCAAAATATAGCAAAATTCAGTCAGGAAACGAATAGCGTTATGTCCGCTTATAAGACGGAATTTACCTATATGCAAAATAGTTTGGGCGCGGCGTTATTGCCTATTCTTCAATCGTTATTACCTACTATCACCCGTATAAGCGATGGTTTAGTCGATATTACGAACAGCATCGGCAAAGTGTCCGCCGCGATTAACGGGCAAAAAACCTTTTTACAAGCGAAAAAATACGCACAAAGTTATGCGGATGCGTTAGACGAAGTAAAACGCTCAACCGTCGGTTTTGACGAACTCAATATTTTGGGGAATAATTCGGCTACTCAAAACGATACTTCTCAAATGTTTGAAAAAGTCGATATAAGCGGATGGGATGTCGCAGGCTCTATTGCGAAAATTGCGGCAGTAATTGCAAGCCTTACTGCACTTATTTCCCTTATAAAAGGTGTAAAACTCGGAACGGTTTTCACTAAAATGGGAAAAGGTATAGGAACGGCATATAAATATCTTAAAAATGCTTCCGTGTGGAAAAAAGCGGGTATTTCGATTGCCGCGTTGGCGACAGAAGCGGCAGTTTGCTATACTTCGATTTACGATATGGCACGAGGCACAAAATCAGTCGGAGCGGGGTTGCTTGCCCTTATTCCGATATGTGCCGCAGTCGGCGTTGCTATGTATGCAATGTGGGGTCCGGTCGGACTTATTATCGGTGCTGTGGTTGCTGTAATATCGGGTGTTGCCGCAGGAATGAAAGCAGTAAGTGATAATGCAAAAGACCGTGAAATGGAAAAATTTTGGCAGATTTCGGGTGTTGCCATTGACGATTGTTCGGCTTCGCTTGATAATTATTTCCGTTCTCTCGGTATCGGAAAACAGCAAGAGTGGAACGAAGCATTAGAAGATGCAAACGGGACTTTAACCGATGCTATTTTCAACTACAACACGCTTTTTGCCTCCATTCAGGGCGATAACATAAGCACAAAGAAAATAAGTGAATTGAGCGAGGCTTTTAACACGTTAGCAGATGCCGCAAACGCTGTAAATCGTGCCGCTATTGGTGGACTTATGGCAAGCATTAAAACGGGTATTGAAATGAATATCACGCCCGAATTAACTACAAGATTAAGCGGTTTAATCAATTCTCTCGAAACGGCACAAGATTTATTGAATACAAAAATTCAAGGAATTAACGCCGAATATCAAAAACTACTTAACGAAATCGCAAGCAATGGTGGAAATGTAACAAGCGACCAAAGAAAGCAACTTGAAGATTTGCGAGCGCAAATGAACAAGTTTACTCTTTCCGACAATACTGCGGCTGAATCGTGGAATTTATCTTTACAAGAAGCCAAAAATAAAGGTATCAATGCGGGGTTTAATAAGGACGATGTAGCCTCTGCTTTGGACGATTTAGTTAAAAAGCGTGATGAATATCTAAAAACTTTGCAGACAAATTACGCTTCAAGCGTAGGCACTTTGAAGCAAATGATTGAACTCGATAAGACAGAGTTCGGCGGTGCTTTGGGTTTTTCTGATAACGATTTAGCAATTCTTGCCGCAAGTTATAACGCACAGTTAGAAGAAGTAAACAAGCAATTTAACAACATTGTTGAGGGAGTTTATAACGGTTTGAATGCTAACGCAATGAAAGATCCGAGCAATGGTTGGAAAGATGTTTCTGCTTGGATTTGGAATTGGGGTTACTACGGCGAAAAGTCTGCTTATAAAGAACAGCAAAGCATTCTCGATATGATTAAAGGTTATTTGGGTAGCATCGAAGATAAAAAAGTCGATACCCCCGAATATTCAAGCACTTCGCCGTGGAAATCTTATCAAGATGCCGCAAATGCGGGATATAGCAACATTCGTACAGAACACGAATTTAATCGTGGAAATAACAATGACAAACAAAAATACGGCAATTATCAAGCATATTTGGATGCTATGTACAAGAAATATGTACTTGGGGCTTCGACATATGCTACGGGTGGTTTCCCGGAAGATGGCTTGTTCTTTGCAAATCATTCAGAAATGGTTGGTAAATTCAGCAATGGAAAAACCGCAGTTGCAAACAACGAACAAATCGTTGAGGGCATTAAACGGGGCGTGTCCGAAGCAATGAGTGAATCGAACGGAAACGGTGGCGGTTCTTGGATAATTCAAGTCGTTGATGTTGACGGAAACATTAAAGGCGAAAAGATTGTTACGGCGGCAGAACGCAAAAACCGTCGCGACGGAAAAACAGTTATTTCAATAGGAGGTTAAGGTATGGTAGAAATTGATGAACATAATCCCATAAAAAGCGTTGACGGTTTCGCCATACCCTGCCCCTCGTCTTTTAAGTGGAAGTTGGAAGATATTTCTTCGAGCGATGCGGGACGAACCGAAGATACAAAAATGGATAAAAAGCGCATCGGGCAAGTGGTAGGTATAGACCTTGAATGGAAAAATGTATCTATCACCGATGCCGCGCAGATTCTAACCGCTTTTAACCCTGAATACATAAATGTTTGCTATTTGGATGCAAAAGCAGGTGAATTTGTTACATCGGAATTTTATGTCGGAAATCGTAATGCCCCGTTGTACAACGCCGCTCTTGGAGTATGGCAAAGTATAACGCTGAATATTATCGAGCGCGACGGGAGGTAAATTATGTATCCTATTTCCGATGAAGTTATGTCGCTGTTTAACCGAAATTATAGACAAATAGTATCTATTACAGGAAAGAACGGCACAAAAACTTTTGAATTGACAGAATCAAATATTGCACAGGGCGGCTTATCTATAAACCGTTATTGTGTGTCCGGAAGTAAAATCGAAATCGGTTCGGCTATTGCAAGCGAATTAACTCTTAAACTTGATAACAGAGATGACCGATATGAAGATACTCAATTTGAGGGCGAAGAAGTCGAAGTAAAAATCGGAATAAAGAAATGGGATGCTTATAGGTGGGAAAACGCAAAATTGCATTGGATTCCGTGTGGTTTCTTCACGGTTGACGAAACTCCGCGTAAATTAGCCTACATTACCCTTACCGCGCTCGATAGAATGGTGCGTTTTGACAAGGAAGTAGAAACGGACGATTTAACATTCCCCACGACAATAGCAACCCTATTAACGGTATGTTGCGACAACTGCGGTGTACCCCTTAAAACGAGTCCTACTTCTTTAACAAACTCGAATTACATTGTACAAAACTTCCCGGAAACCGATGGTTTGACTTATAGACGAATCATTCAATGGATAGCCGAAATAACCGCTACTTGCGCATTTATTGATTGGGACGGAAAATTGTGTTTCAAATGGTATTCCGATAATGATTTTTCAATAAGTCCGTCGGAACGATATTCGTCGGATATGTATGAGCAGGATATAACTATTTCAGGTGTTCAGATTTCCGACGACGATGACAATGTGTACTTGGCAGGAACGGATGATTATGCTTTTAATATCGAAAACAACGGACTTATTCAAGGCGATCAAGAAACCGTAGCCGCCGCCATTTATGAGAAAGTGAAAGGTTTTACATATCGACCTTATAACTGTACTTGCAAGCCTATGCCTTATGTTTATCCACTTGATGGCGTAATTTACACCGATAAAAAAGGCGTTAAACATAAAAGTATAGTTACAAACATTACTTTCAAAATGAATGCCGCAACTTCGTTAGAGGGAAAGGGCGAAACAAATGTCAAAAACGGCTACGCTTCGGCTAACCCTCTCACCAAAGGCGAATCCATTGTTTTGAAAAAACTCGAAAATCGTATAAGCAAAAAAATCTCTAACTATGAGCAAGCGAGCCTTGATATGAACGAACTTATATCAAACTCCCTTGGCTTATATCGTTCGACGGTTACTGAAAATGATGGAAGTGTTTCGTATTATTACCACAATGCCTCATCGCTTGGCGATAGCAACATAATCTATACATTTAAGGCAAACGGCTTTGCTTGGACGGACAAATGGGAGGGTGATGAAACGGTATGGCAATATGGCATTACGAAAGACGGCAACGCCGTTCTAAACATTCTTTCCGTTCTAAAACTAACCGCAGACCAAATTGATGCAACCGATTTGCACGTTAAAGCCGCTAAT
>ERZ1026876.144-NODE-144-length-45363-cov-33.520107_pt1 | contig 45363 bp, 94 predicted proteins | sample MGYA00380168_ERZ1026876 | MGnify/ENA primary metagenome ERZ1026876 (study PRJEB33269, sample SAMEA4719804) | human gut metagenome | biome: human-associated habitat; feature: organic feature; material: feces | place: Cameroon | collected 2013-10 ... | reverse complement strand
TATAAGAGACAGTTATATGATAGAGTCTGAAGTTAAAGGCTCTATTGAATATAGAAAACTAATTGATGAAATAGCTTTAATAGATAAGTTAATTATTAAATTAAATAAAAACAGAAATAGATAAGAGTGAAGCGTTCTAGATTTTAGTTTTCTAGAGCGCTTTATTTAGGAGATTTTATATATGAAAACAACTAAACAAATTGCATTAGCAGGATTATTTACTGCTTTATTAGTCATTGCAAACATATTTACTATTCAAATGATTCCTCCATACTTTGCGATGTCATTAGTGCTAACTATATCATTCATTGCAGGTTTATTTCTAGGACCGATAAACAGTTTTATAGTTTGTATATTAGCAGATTTAATTGGATGCTTGATTCATCCTCTAGGACCTTATAATATATTAGTAGGCTTATCTAGTGGAATGATAGGATTAATATTTGGGTTTATAAAGAAGATAGAAAAACCTAATGCGTTAACTATAGCAAATTTATATATTATAGTTACGTTGATTTGCACATGTTTCTTAAATACAATGGGATTATGGTTAATGTACGCTGTAGGAAAGAAAACATTTTTTGTCTATCTATCAGTGAGATTGCCATGGCAGTTGATAACGTCTGGAATAAATTGTAGTTTATCAGTAATAGTGTTTAAATTATTAGAAAAACAAAAGCTAATAATAAAATTGAGTTGAAAATTAAATATACAGACATGAAGCTAAAATAATAGTTATAAGTAAACGTAACTATAGTAGGTGAATAACATGAGTGCATTAGAAAAAATAGAACAATTTCTCAATGATAATAAAGAATTGCTTAATGATTATAATTTTAAAGCTATATACTCTAGTACTAAACTAGACAGTAAAGAAATAGGGTTAATGACTAATATATTATTAAAAGCAGGATTTAATCCATTGCAATATCTTGATCATGTTCCATATGCATTTTTATATGGGCAGACAGACGTAACAACTATAGACATTCCAAATAATGTAAATTATATAGATTTGTATGCATTTGCTTCATGTACTAATCTTAAAAGTGTTATTATACCTAATAGTGTTGAGCATATTGATGATGGTGTCTTTAGTGGCTGTACGAGTTTGAATGAGATAGTTATTCCAAATAGTGTTACATTTATAGGTGTAGAATCATTTAGTGGTTGTCTTTCTTTAACACATGTAGATATAAGCAATAAGGTAACTGCTATTAGTGATTATGCATTTAACGCTTGTAGAAGTTTAAAGAGTGTAGAATTACCTAATAGTGTAACATCTATTGGAGATGCGGCATTCGATGGCTGCGATGAATTGACAGAAGTTACAATAAATAGCAACATAGAAGAAATAGGCTATAGTGCATTTGGTAATTGTAATAAATTATTAAGAATTGATTATGATGGTACTAGAGAACAATGGTTGAAGATAGATAAAAATCCAAGTTGGTCTATAAGATCTAAGATAAAAGAAATAAATTGTACTGATGGTGTTATAAATATACGATAGGTTCTTACTAATCCACATGTATAACCTTTAGGAGATATTTTGTGACTTTAGTTATAAGTAAGTAATATAAATAGATTAATAAATATGCGTATAAACACATAATATACACATAATTATACACATAGTTGGTCTCGTGACCGAATTCTCTTTCTAGAGGATCTTTTCTAAATTGCTAAAATAAGATGAATAGATATGTATTTAACATATGTAAATAATATTAAGTAGGATTTTATATGATAAAATTACGTAAAAAGAAACCAGATCAATATAATTATAATCATATTCTTGGTGAAACTAATAAAACTGTTATTGATAACTTACAAGAAGTATTGCATCATAACGCAGAATTATTAAATACTAATAATTTTGTAGAATTGTATAAAATTATTAGAAATAGTGAGTTAGGTGAATATGGCGTAAGTGCTCTAACTGATGTGCTTACATAGGTTAAAATAGATCCACTAATATACATGGATGAGATTCCTGATAAATGTTTTTAGTATTGTGATGATTTAATATCTATAGATATGCCAAATAATATAAAGAGCATAGGATATTATGCATTCTCTGACTGTCCCAATCTTACAGATATAATAATTCCTAATAGTGTAACTTCTATTGATTATGGGGCATTTTATAATTGTTGGAAACTTACAAATGTAGTAATACCAAATGGTATAACTGCAATTGGTGTAAATACGTTTTATAATTGTGGCAGACTTAAAAGCGTAGTCATTCCTAACAGTGTAATTTCAATTGATAAGTCAGCGTTCGAGGATTGTCGCGGACTTACGAATATAACTATACCCGATAGTGTTACTTTTATCGGTGGCAAAGCATTTAAAGGCTGTTTGAAACTTACAAATATTACAATTCCTGATAATGTAACTTTGATTGATAGCTACGCATTTGAACAGTGTCATAGTTTAACAAATGTTATTATACCTGATAGCGTTGTAGATATTGGTAATACCATATTTATGCACTGTAAGAGGTTGACTAGTGTAACCATTCCTGCTAATGTTAAAAGTGTTGCGATGTTTAGTGATTGTAATGCATTAGAGAATATCACGTATAAAGGTACTAAATCACAATGGCATGACATACTTAATGGGAATTCTCTAGTAGGTGTGGCTAAAAATTGTGTTATTCATTGTTCTGATGGTGATATTGAGCTTAAATAATAATTAAACATATGGTGTACGTGTATGATAAAATTAAAAAATAGAAAATTAAATGAAGCCGCACTTAAATATATACAAGATCTATTATAGGAGAATGTAGAATTATTAAATGCAAATGATTTTGAAAAATTATATGATATTATTTTTCAATCAGGTTATAGTCATATTGGAATAGCAGATCATGATAAACGTGCTAGTAATCTAACTTATGTACTTGTAAGTGCAGGAATAGATCCACTTAATTATATAAATGCAATTCCTGCTGAATTTTTAAAGAATAGTGATAATTTAATTTCAATAGATGTTCCTAATAATATAAAAAGTATTGGGCCATATGCATTTAAAGGTTGTAAAAATCTTACTACAGTAACAATGTCTAATAATGTGACATCTATCGATGACAGAGCGTTTGAAGATTGCAGTAAGTTGACAAGTATTAACATAAGTACCAATGTTGATTGTATTCACATACGTACATTCTATGGCTGTAAAAGTCTTACCAATGTAGTCATTCCCGATAGTGTTACTTCTATAAAATATGGGGCGTTTGGTTTTTGCACTGAACTTACAAATATAATGATACCTAATAGTGTCACGTTTATTGACGATTGCGCATTCGTATCTTGTGTTAATCTTAAAGATATGACTATTCCAAGCAGTGTCACTAGCATATATAAAACGGCATTTAATGGTTGTAGTTCATTAGAAAACATTATCTATAAAGGTACCAAAGAACAGTGGGGTACGATATTGAAAGATTTTAGGTTGAGTAGTGCACCTACAAATTGTACTGTACATTGCATTGATGGCGATATTGAGTTTAAATGAAATAATGACATTAATTAAAAGAACTCTACTTTATTATTTAGTAGAGTTCTTTTTTGTTTAATTTAATAAAAGAAATTAACTTATAATGATATATTAAATATATAAATTAATTTTATAACATAAATAACTTCTTAAAATGCTATTCGTGGTTTTTTTTTTGTAGCTAATATATCTATCAAAATTAAAAATAGTTTAAATTTATAAAGAAGGATTTTGATTTATGTCAATTTAGATGAGACGTGGCACTCAAAGCAAACGATTAGCTTCTACAGAAGTTTTACTAGCTGGACAACCATTTTTTGAAAAAGATACGAACAAACTATATGTTGGAGATGGAACTACTTAGTTAAAATCTTTAAATAAGATAGAGGCCAATGATAGTGATGCAGCACATTTGTCTGCAGAAAATACATTCACTGGTAGTAATAAGTTTAACAATCTATTATAGGTTAGTGATTTAACTGGGCATGTAGGAAGTAACGCTTATGGTATTTTTATATCAGCTGTTGATGGCATAAAATGTGTTGCTCCTGAAAGCGACTCAGGCACTACATACAAACAATTTAAATTAAATTCTGAGTATGTTGAGTTCCATGCAGGCGACGCAGGTTACACACAAAAACTTAAAACTTCGATGCCATTATACCAAAATAGCGTGTTAACCTTACCAAATAAAGCTAGTGGTACATTGGCAACTACTGATGATATAGTTGAATTTTCTGGTACAAGTAAATATTTAATTACAGCTTATTGTAGATTAATAAGAGAAGCAACAATGTGGTTAAATGGTGAATATGGCTCCTACGTATGTCCAGGCTATCTAGTAGCAGGATATGGTTCTGGAAATTCTTCATATAATGATGATGTTGTTGCTCTTGGACCTGGGGGACTTTATAAATATCCATCAAGTGGAAAACTTAAATTCACTCTTCCTGATGAAGCAGGTACATTAGTGACTACCGCTGGGAGCAATACTTTTACTGGTGACAATACTTTTACTGGTACCAATACATTTAAGGTTACAAGCGCAGCTAATTATGTTAAGATCAGTTCTACTGGGGTGAGAATACACTCCGATGTTGGAGCTTCACCTGATGTAGTGCTATTTAGTGATTACCCTGAAAGATTATGTGTAAAGTCAGGAAGTAGTCGTAGTGGCTATATTCAATTTCCAACTCTAGACCATACTATAACAAAAGTTGAAACAGTAGCTTTACGAAGTGATATTCCTATTAAAACTGCAACTTTAAGTGGTACAACTTTAAGTATTACACTTTCTTAAGGAGGTACCTATAGATGTCAATTACAGTAAATGGAACGACTATAAATTCCTTAAAAGTTGGAAATACAGTAGTTGAAAAAGTTTTAGTAAGAAAAAATGAAAGCAGTGATTATACAGCTGTTTATCTTGCTGAATCACACGAAGAGAATATTACAGTATCTGGAAAAACAAAATCTTTTGGAATAGATGATGATCAAGGTCATATCTGGTATTTTACACCTTATATAACCCATACAATCACTGCAGCATCGGGATCAGTAAAAATTATTAGTGCTGAAAAAGTTAGCTCAAGTGTGAATAGTGTTACAATAAATGGTGCAAGCATAGAAGTTCAATTAAAAGGTTCATCAGGTAATACAACTGTTGATGGAACTGTGAGAGTTACATATGTTGTGTATTTTTCAAGTATTCCAACTTACAATGTTGTGCAAGTTAGTTCAACAACTTCTCAACAATTTAAATTAAATTCAAGTGGTTATTATGAGAGTCAGTGTAAAGGCGTTAATAATGGCTGGTCATTATGTAAAGTAGAATTCAATAAATCAGGAAATTATACCATTCAGTGTATAAGCTATGGTGAGAATAATTACGATTTTGGCATATTAAGCACTATAAATAACACACTTTCTGCATCAAATACTATTGATTCGTCTAATGTAAAGAAGAGTTTTAAAGGAGCTTCTAAGTCAACTGTTTAGAGTGTTACATATACAGGAGTAAAAGTGGGCGATTATATTTACGTTAAATATAGAAAAGATAGTAATGTTAACAATGGCAATGATACACTTCAGTTTAAGGTTACTATGTAATAATATAATGAAGTATAATAGAAATCTGTTTAGTTGACAGGTTTCTATTTTTATGTTATAATATAAATATAAATTTGCTAAAATAAAATATACGAGTTTAAAGGTGTTATTGTTTTTATGGTACTTAATGATTTAACTATTGAAGAATTAAATAATTATTTAAGTAAGAATGAGAAATATCAAAAATACATAAATCAGCATAAGTTTAATCAACTATATGAAGAATTAAGCGAAAAAATGTTTACTTCTCAAGCTGATAGACTTATTCCATGTTTAACGTATATTTTATATAAAGCAGGACTCTGGCCTTTAAACTTTTTTAAGAATAGTGTGCCAAGTAAATTTGCTTATCTAATGAGTGAAGGTCAACTACCTGAATTAGAACATGTGCATATAAACAATGAATGTAATATTATAGAACATAAAGCGTTCGCTATAAATCAAAATATAAGAACACTTGAGGCGCCAACTGTAGAAGAAATTTGCTCACGTGCTTTTAGTGATTGTGATAATTTAGAAACTATTCTTCTAAAAAATTGTATCATCATAGATGCACATGCTTTCGAACATTGTGATTCTCTTAAATCTGTATATCTTCCAGATGATTTACACGATATTTATCAGTATGCTTTTGTTGATTGTAAAAATTTAGAACATTTAAGCATAAATAATTTACCAAAAGGCACTATAGTTAATATTGCTGATAGCGCATTTATAGGTTGTTCTAAATTACAGGAAATTGAATATAGAGGAACTGTAAAACAGTTTGAAGAAAATGAAAGTGCTTATTCTCAATATAAAGAAGCTCTTAAAAATAAATTGATTAGTTGTACTGATGGCACTATTCAATTTTAATTAAATAAATTACAACTTAATATTTTTAGAATATTTTACAAAGGAATTTAATTTATGCCTACAAAGAAAACTTCTAATGTCGTTACAAAGCAAACTCCTGTTGAAATTCTACAAGATCCTATGCAATATGGTTTTTGGAAAAGACTTCCTTATACACTAACTGATGAATAGAAAGATTTTGTAAGAAATATCTATAGTAAGCAGAATATTGCGATATTTTGTGAAGCAAATGCAGGATGCAGTAAGACAACATTAGCTGTTGCAACCGGTATTTTAATGCATGAACTTGGATTAGTAGATAAGCTTTATTACGTTATTTCTCCTTGTCAAAGTGATTCAGTAGGATTCTTACCTGGAGATTATGCATCTAAAATTTCTTTATATATGGATGGATTAAGAGACGCATTATTAACATGTGGCATCGATCCTGACAAAGCTATTTATTCTGAAAATAATATGGAAGCATAGAAAAATGGCGATTGTTTTGTAGAAGCAATTGCTCACTCTTATATTAGAGGTAGAAATTTCCAAAATGCTTACTGTATAATAGATGAAGCTCAAGATTTTACAGAACATGAATTAAGAAAAACTCTCACTAGATGTCATGACTCTACTAAAGTAGTTGTTTGCGGAAATATAATTCAAACTGATCTTAAATATAAACAAGATTCTGGTTTAATGAAATTTATTGAAGCAGCTAGAAGAGAAGATTTTATAAAAATATGCAAATTAACATAGGACTTCAGAGGTAAATTAAGTAAGTGGGCTGATGAAGTTAGATAATGATGTATAAGGAATAGTTATGGACGAACGTAATTTAAATCAAATTTCAAAATATTTAGAAAGTCATAAAGATTATCTTATAAATTATGATTTCAATAGAATATATCAAGATACTTATAATAGTGATTGGCCTAGTATTTGTATTAGAGATATGACTAATATATTCTATACTGCAGGATTAGATCCACTTAAATATCTTGATTATGTTCCAAATAGTTATCTATATCTTGATGATAAACGTGAGTCCATAGAAATTCCTAATAAAGGTATAAGATATATAGATCAATCGGCTTTCTTTAATTGCTCAGGTTTGAAATATATAAAAATTCCTGATAGTGTAACACGTATCTATGACACAGCTTTTGAAGGTTGTTGTAAAGCAGATATAGATTTTGGTAATGGTTTAGAGATGATAGATGAAAGAGCTTTTGCGCATTGCTATAACTTACAAAAGTTATATTTTCCTGAATCATTAGAAACTATAGCTGCTGAAGCTTTTAGTTCTTGCAATAGTGTTACAAGCATAATAATACCTAAAGGTTTACGCTATATAGATAGTGAAGCATTTAATCTTTGTACAGAGCTACAAACAATTGAATGGAATGCACAATTTGTTCAATTAGGCAACAATATTTTTAAAGGTTGTGGACTTATACATCATAAACCAATAGTTATAGATTATAAATATAGTAAACGTGATTTTACAAATATTGTCAAAAACTCTTTAGATTATTTTAGTTTTGAAACATCTTTAATTGTTAAGTGCACTGATGGAGAATTGCGATATGGCGATAGATAATATAGATGAAGTAGAAAACTTTTTCATGAATCCAGAAAATGTCGCAAGTCTCAATAGATTTAATTTTCGTAAACTTTATTATGATGCAAATGTGTGTAGTGAAAAGATAAACTATCATGTAGACTTTGTAAAAGATTTAACTCAAGTTCTATATGATTCTAAAATCTATCCATTGAATTATATGACTGAAGTACCTCCAAAGTTTATGTATAATAGCAAATATAATAAAGCTATTGTACTTCCAAAAACTATAATAGGTATAAGAGAACAAGCATTTGATTCATGTGTAAATCTTGCGCTAATCGGAATACAAGAAGGAGTCAAGTTTATAGGCTCTGACGCCTTTCAGGGATGTCATTCTCTGTTAAAGATTAAATTACCTGATACTGTTACAGATATAGGCGAGAGAGCTTTTATGAATTGTTTAAAGCTAAAAGAATTTATATTTGATGGAACAGTTGAACAATGGCTAAAAGTTAAAAAACATGATAACTGGGCGACATATTCTGGTTTTACGTATGTTCAATGCTCTGATGGCATAGATAGTTCTGAGGTATTCTAATGGAATTTTCTAAAGAAGAATTAAAATGGATTGAAGATCATAAAGATCTTATAAATAATGGACAATTTTTTGATTTATTTATAGCTGCTAATACATTTCCACATGGAAACATATTTGACAGAATGCAATTTGCAGGAAAGTTAAATTATGCGTTATATATAGCTGGACTCAATGTATTCACTGAAGGTAAAGTTCCAAAAAGGTGGTTTTGGGCATGCAAAGATTTAACAGATATAGATTTGAGTAATGTGGCTGAGATTGAAAATTCAGCATTTCAATCATGTAGTAATTTAAGAAAAGTTACATTATCAAATAGTTTAAAATCTATAGGAGAATATGCATTTGAAAATTGCACTTCATTAGAACATATAGATTTACCACATACATTAGAACTTATCGGTCATGGAGCATTTAATGGTTGTGATAATTTGAAAAGTGTAAACTATAGTGGTTCATTAGAACAATTTAAAAGCTTATTAAAAGGACATACAGTATTAAGTTACTTTCCATTTAAAACAATTATTCAATGTTTAGATGTTACATTACCTTATGAAGATATAGAGAAAAGAGATTAAGTAATATGATTATAGATAAAGAAGATATGCAATAGGTCGAACAATACATAAGTGATGATAATATAATACAACTAATTAATAATTTAAAAATTCATGAAGTTTTTAAAAATGCTTATCAAGAATTAGGAACAAATGATTAGTATTTATTTCTATACTATGCTTTAATAAAATCTGGAATGTTTGAAGAATTTGATGCGTCAAATTATGGATTTAAGGTAGAGAAGTTTGGCGGAGCTTAGATAAAAGTAACAGTAGATTTTGATAGATTAAATGATTTATTTGATTCTTATGAAAACTATGGATCATTTGGTCGTGATAATATAGATTTTAAAACGTGTTTATCTCTTATAGAAGACACATTTGATGCTGTAAGAAATTGGAATTACGATGATCCAAGCGCATATAGTGATATACAAGATGATATTGCTAAAGGATATATAAATGTAAACGCTGATAATGAGCATACATTAAGTTTATACAGTGAAGAAGATTAGACTAGTTATTTAATGCAAGCTGCAGGTCAAGCAGCTATGGAATGTGCGATGGATGATATTTACAATAAAGCATGTGAAGCATTAACTAAAGCATTAAAACCAATAAGTGATAGTACTAATATACATGATAATTCAGTAGAAATTATTATATCATTCAAAACTTTACTAGAATAGTTAGATAGTAGTGAAGATTGGAAAGATGAATTAGACTATGTATAGATAGATGGATCCTTACTTCCATGCATAATAGGCTATTGTTTATCTTAGAACTATGAGTTTTATGAACCATATGCAGGATTTGATACATCTTTTACTGATCAACAGTTTAATGACGCATTGACGAGTGTATTAGAATTGGCAGAATAATTATGGCACGAATAATAAATAAAACTGATAATGTATTGATAGACTTTTTAGAAGCTCGTAAAGAGTTATTTGATAAAGACATGAATGTAACGCAGCTTATAAATGCTAGTGAGCTACGTGGTACAGGTTATCTAGGTTATATGTTTAAATTAATATATGCTTGTATTCATCATATGAAGTTAGTTGTTATTATATTTCATGACTCAGATCTAAATAATGATTTTTGGATTTTTAATATATTTGCAAACTTTAAAAGAATTATTTATGCAACTATTGTAAGTGAAGAAGAGCCTAAATGTGAAACATTAGATGATTTAGCTTATTTGATTTGGAATAATGTTTGTAGTGGAAGATTCATGTTACAAGAATCTATAAGTGAAGATTAGATAAAACAATTTTTAAAGATGACGGAAGTTGTGTTATGAAATTTACAAAGTATTTAGAGCAATATAAAGAAATTATAAATGAACCTTTAACAGATTTTCAAATAGATTACTTAAATTTAAAGTGGGCTACGCCAGATGAATTTGCATACTCTAAATTAGTGAAAATTATATTGGTATGCATAAATAAACTTCCACTATACATACGTGTAGAAAGAAATGAAGAAGGTAATGCATCTATTTCTATTGGCGCTGATAAGTATTTTTTGTTTACTGATACTTTAATTGATTATGATGATATAGATCTTAAGAAATTAGAAAGTGATAGTGAATATGCAGCAGATTTAATTGTTAAATGTTTAACTACTTCATTTAACTATAAGAATTTTTTAGAAGAGTTGTCTTTAAAACAATTAGCAAAATTTTTAGATATGACAAAAGTAGTAGTGAGATAAACTATGATTGATTTTGTAAAATTTTTAGAAGAGCACAAAGAAGCAATAAATACTGTTAAAACGCCATATGACATATTTAATGCAACAGATTATGAAGATGATTAGTCTAAAGATTTTATATGTGCCAATAGATTATTAAGAGTTATAATGTTATGCATAACAAAGACTCCAATAAATGTAAGAGCTATAAATTATACTACATTTGAATCTAATATAGTTTTTAGAGCTAAAATGTCGCATGGACTTTCAACAATTGCATTATTTAAACATGGACGCAATATAGTATGTAATAATATAGATGATCTTGTGAATTTTTTAACTCCGATCATTCAAGAAAATCTAACAGGTATAACATCAAATGATATGAAAAAATTCTTAAGAATGACAGAAATAACATATGAAAATAATTTTTAATATAATTGTAAAGAGTCAACATTTTTAGTTGACTCTTTTTTATTTATGTGATAAAATATTTATATAATAGTTAGAAGTCATTTAGAGACACGTTCAAAATAAGTAAATAATTCATATATGAAACTTGCTTACAATGATCTTGGTTTATCTGGTGACTTCAAAATAGTACTTACATTTAGTTGACATTATTTGCATGACATTATATAATATAAATAAAGGAGATAAATATATGATCGATTATAAACTTGAAGGCGCTATAGAGGAATATATTAAAAATCATAGAGCTGAGTATGATAAAGTAGGAACATTAGTTACTGATACTGCTAAAAATTTTAAAGTTAAAAATAAACAAGTAATTGATTGTCTTTCTGGTTTTGATTATATAGATTTTCTAATTGAAGAAGGTGTTATTCCTGACATTTATAAATCTGATTTCGTAGAAAAGAATTTTGTAGATAAATATTTAGATGCTTCAGGTGAAGATTGGTAATATTAAATATAAGGAGATTAAAATGAAACATCCGAAGATTGTTTTTACTAAAGATAAGTAGGGTGATCTATCAATTAAAAAGATTGATAAATATATCCTTCAAGATGGCGATATAAATTTGTGCTTAATTATTGGTAATTTACTTAAGCAGTATGCTAAAACAGTTACTAGTGTACCTCAAAAATATATTGATATGTATGGTGACTGTGATAAAGCTTATTGTAAGTATGCTGAAAATCTTGATACAGTTGGCTCAGATTTTATTTGGTTAGCTAATAATAAGTTTTCAATTCCAGAAATACAGGAAAAATATGACATGCTTTTTACCGTTTGTTTTGATTGGTTAAGAGATAACCTTGGTAATATTTGGTGAAAATATGATAAGTAAAGAAAAATTTGTTGAATATATAAATTTCATTAAGAGTTTAGATGATAAAGAATCTAAATTGCAAGATGGTTTACAAGCGTGTTTTGGAAAAGAAAATGTTGGATGTATATTTGTGTTTAATGAAGTAGTTCCAAAGATGATTGAAATGCTTTGTGATTTAATAGGAATAGAATATAATAGAGATCCACATATTGGAGATGATATTCAATATTTTATTTATGATTTAAATTTTGGTGAAAGTAAAGGTGCTGCAGAAGCTGTTATAGTGGACGGGAAAACTTACGATATGTCTACAGCAGAAAAATTATATGATTATATTTTGGAAAGCAATAAGGAAAAGAACGTTAAATGAAAATTACTTTAAAAGATTTACTTGAAACAGTATTATACACGTAGGAATTAACAATTGTAAGATTAGCTTTAAATGATACACAAGAAGTTGTTACAAACATGAGACATGACGAAATTCCATATAGTAAAATTTCTGATCTTTTAGATGGACAAGTTGTTACTGTTGAAGCTCGTAGAAATTATAACTCTATATCTAATGAATCAATTTTGTATATTGAAGTAGATGTAAATAGTGAATATGAGGTAGAGTTGTAATGACTAAGCAACAGTTTGAAGAATATAGAGCTTCTTTAGCTGAAGTAGTTGAAAAATATGTGGCGCATAATAGTCAGGTATATGTTTATAAAACTGAAAGAGTTCCAGATGAAGATGATCCATATGTATTAGTTACTAAGTGGAAACTTCTTTGGAAAGGGATGGATTGGCAAATTGTATATGATGAAGACGAATTAAATTATATGGAAGATTGGCAAAAAGAAAAGCTTTGTCCATATAAAGATAATTTTGTGTCTGGTTTTTGTCCAGTATTATATCAAGATAGACAGTTTCATGATTCTGTAGATGAAGTAGGTTTTATTATTTATACTGATGAAGTAACACATAATGTTGGTTATGAAGATGTTTGTCCTATATGTGGAAAACCTATGGATAGTTCATATAACAGCACTCAGATGTGTTGGACTTGTACACAGCAGTCTAAAGAATTAGACGATAAGTATAAGGAGTTTTAATAATGAAAAAAGTTGATCTCGTTTACAATGTTTATCATGAAAACTCTAATCGTAGAAAAATAGAAGTTGTAAATATTTTAGGTTATAGTATAGTTAAAAAGAAGTTAGATGAGCTTAGAAAACTATATCGTAAAGGTTTAAAGAAATTTTTATTAGAAGGTACTTTTACATATCATAGTTACTTATTAGGCGATATAGTGTTTAAAGGTCATGATGATTTTTATGAAAAATTTAAAACAGAAATATTTGCACCAGAATTTAAAAATAATTTAATGTATTATTTTTGGTCTAAATGTGAATGTGAGATTATATTAACTAATTGGCCTACAAGTTTTAAAGTTGATATAGAAAAATTAGATGCAACTAAACATGACTGTAGAGATTTTATAGATCTTGAAGTTACTGAAAAGATTGATATGTATGACCAAGTTATGAATAATTGGCAATTAGTTTTAGATTACGTGTGGAATAATTTAGAAAAAGCAAATCTTAAGGTGAATTACTAATGAAAGCATTATACGTATATAAGATAGAAAATTCAGTAAAATATGCTGATAAGAAAGGTAAATGGCATGTTATAACAAGAAATAAGTTACAATATAGACCTCAACTTAGATATGGTGAAGTACCTGCAAAGCTGAGTCATACTTATTTTGCTGATGAATTACCTGACATTGCTAAAGAGAGTTGTGCAAAACTGAAGCATTTGCATAACCTAGATCTTGTTTATATAAATAAAAGATTATTTGCTAAAGATAAATATAATTTAACAATTCTTGGTCAAAATAGCGATAGTAGTTTTCATGACGTATATATTAAATTAGAAGACGTTTCTTATATAACAGCATCAATATATCCAGAAGTATTTGACTTGAATAAGTTTACGTTTGACTATATTATGAAAAATTTGAATGCTAAAGAGTTCATAGATTTTTGTAAAGATAATAATTTAAATTGTGTAACAGTTGTAAAGGAGATGTAATGGCTAATAAAGAATTAAATGTGCTAGGATTGATTTCAATAATTATAGCACTTGTAGGCTTATTTATCTTTGGCATTCCTTGTGGAGTTGCTTCATTAATTCTTGGAATTATTGGCATAGTAACTGCAGGTGAAACTAAAGGTAAAGGCATGGCTATAGCTGGAACAGTTGTTGGAGCAATTGATTTAGTGACAGTGCTTTGGCTTGTAAATCTAATTCAAGCTTATTAATGTTGGAGGAATTTAAATGTTGAGAGATAAAGATTATGAATTAGCTGTAAAACTTGGTGTTATCGATGAAGATGCTAAGAATAAGTGTCAGTATATAAAAGAAAGTTGCCAATATAATGATGAAGATCATAAATACGAATTAGAGATAGCTAAGCTTAAAGACACTATAATTTGCTTATCAAAAGAATTGCTTAAGAAAGAAGAAACTATTAAAAGACTTGAAGAAGATTTTGCAAAATCTAGAAAAGATGAAGAATCTATGTATAATTATTATGAAGAAGTTAAGGGTGATGTTAGATTTCTTGAATCAATGATAGATAAGATGAGAGATAGATAAGATGTATAGTAAGGAATTGTTTGAAAAATATCCATACGCATTTTCTCATTATGCTTGGACAAGTGAAGTTTTTTATGAAGACGGTACTAATGAACCTTATAGTCTAGATGAAATGATTCCAAAAGGTTGGTCCAAATTATTTTGGATGTGTATGGAAGAAATAAGGGAGCCATTAGAAAAAGCAGGTCTGATAAATACATTTTATTTTACGCAAGTTAAAGAGAAATATGGTGAGCTTTGCTTATATAATAATGGTGCAACAAATGAAGTTTTAGATATAATTTCTAAATATGAATTTTTAAGTGGTTTTATTTGTGATAGATGTGGAAAACCTGCTGATTATCAAACAAGAGGCTGGATTGAAAACATTTGTAAGAAATGCTATAAGGCACAGTATAAAGATAAAGAAGAACCACGTTATCCTATAGAATTAGATTTAACTCCAATTAAACTTAGATATATGGATGATAAATTTGTAGAAATGAAACAAGATTTTACAGAAACATGGCAACGTTATTTAAAGGAGATTGAGAAGTGAGAGACCCTAATAGAATAGATTATTTTTTAAAAAGACTTGGAGAATGTTGGAAAAAGGTTCCTGATTGGAGATTTGGACAATTTATCTGTAATATTCCTTTTGATGGTAAAGATCCTTTTTATATGGAAGATTCCCAATTTATAGAATGTGTAGAATCATTTTTTAAGGAGAATGATAATGACAGTAATAAGTAAAGATGATTATAGGCTTCAAACAATTACTCAAATTGCTAAAGAAGGTTATAGAGAATTACCAATTGCTGAAGGTCTTAGTATTGAGAAAAAGTGTAAAAATAATAATTCATACTATGTTATTATGACAATTAAATGGAATTGCGATGGTTATTGTGATATTGAATCTAGCAATGCAATTTTAGATGTAAATGATTTAGAGTGGAGAACTGTAAGACCTCTAATTAGCATAGGTTGTCAAATTGTTGAACTAGCTAATGATGAATGGGAGCAGGATTATTTAGACCTATGAAAGATGTAAATAGTATGTCTTTTAGTAAAGAAGACGTGGAAGCAGGACTTCATTTAGATTTCATTAAACAATTAATTAATTACAATTATAAGACTTCTAGTAGTTTATACAACGATATTCATATTAAATATGATGGTTATACTACGACAGTTGAGTGGTTTGAAAATAGTTTAGATGAATATTTTGGTGATTTCGAGTTTGTAGATTCTGAGCATGAAGTAATGTATATAGGGACTATGCCAGATAGCACATATAATTACTACAGTTCTAAAGATGAATACAATAAGGCTCTTGAAGATTTCTTAAAGAAAAATCCATGGTATACTAGAGATAATTTTGGTAGATGGATTGACAGTAGAGAAACAAAGTAATTGTATTTAAGACTTGTTAATTTAGTTGACAGGTCTTAATTTTTATAGTATAATATATTTAGAAAATAAAAAAGAGGTATTATATGCAATTATTTAAGATTAAAGTTGGAAAAGAAATCACAATATATGAAGATCTTCTTGCTCAACCTGATATGACAGTTTATATTCAATATCCTATTGATTCTAAACCAAGCGCTATTGTTTGTCTTGAGAAATTGTCTAATAAAGCGTTTTATAAAGCTATTGGAGAAGGTTATCATTTTTATGAAAGAATTAAAGAAGCTTATCCAGAAAAAGTTGTAGAATTTATTGTAGCTTTTAATGATTTTAAAGCTGATGCATATTTAACTGAAACTGAAGATTTAACAAATGAAGATCTTGAGAAGCTTTATAATGCTGGTTGGAGACTTACAAAGCATAAGAAGACATCTAAGACACAGAAATAATCAGTAAATAAAATAATAAATAAACATATAAACGTGATTCCAGAGTAATCTGGTGAATCCTAGAAGTGATTAGAGGTTAATAATGTCAAAAAATTTTAATAAAGTTAGAGAGCAGTTTAATAGACGCTATGCAGCTGGCGAACAAAATCTTTATATAGATAAAGAAACTCATAAAATTCTTGAAAAAGAGAGGAACTATTATTGGCAAAGGACAGCTGTATATAATAAAATTCTGCCAATGATTGAAAGTTTAACTGCTAAAATTAATATGGATCAGAAGATGTTCGATAAGATTGTTTACGGTGTAAATGGTTTTGTTGAAAGATTGATTCCATATCAAAGCGCATACAATGACGCAATGAATCATAGACTAGAAGATCTTGATAAATTACGTAATAGACCTGTATTTATAGAAGATGGCTCTGTAGATGTTGATGAATTAGCAGAAGAAGGTGAAGCTCCTGGTAAGATTATTATTTATAGACAAGGTTCTACTGCGCCACAAATTGAACAGTTTAAGTCTAATGATATAGTTTATCAAGATGTTTTATATGATATGATGAACGAGATGCAAAATATTTATAAGCATTTCGTATCATTGTATAGTAAGTAATAAAATGGAGATGATAAGTGTCTAAAAAGATTAAAGATGAAGAAAGAGCTTTAAATGGTTTTTTACCTTCTCCAGAAGATAGCAGAGATTATACATTAGATAAATTATGTATGATGTCAGCTTTAGAAGAAGATTAGATACCTGAAGAATATAGAACTGAGGGAAGCGTGCCTGTTTTAAATCAAGGAGTTAACTCAGATTGTGTGGCACATGCTATCGCTGTAGCTACTGCTTATGGTCAATATAAGGTTTAGAAAAATTTTAATGATTTTTCTAGAGGCTATATTTATGGAAATCGTAAGATAACAGACTGTCAAACTGAAGGAATGTTTGTAAGACAAGCTCTTAAGAATTTTAACCATGATGGTGATTGTTTAAATGTAACATTTCCTTATAGAGGAACATATCCAGCAATGAAAGCCATGATTGCTGAGAAACCTGAAGAGTATGCTAAAGCTGCTGTTAAAAATAAGCTTGTGGCTTATTGTAGACTATATAGTGAAAAAGAAATTAAGAAAGCTATAATGCTACAAGGCGCAGTAGTTGTAGGTGTAACAACTTATAAAGGTTGCATGGGTAAAAATATGAAAGTTCCAACAGCCAATGATAAGAAATCTGGTGGACACGCAATGTGCTGTGTTGGTTGGAATAAAGATGGTTGGATTATTCAAAACTCTTGGGGTAAAAGTTGGGGTGATAAAGGTTTCTGTTACATGCCTTATGCTTATCCTGTAGATGAGTGGTGGGGTTTAACTGCAAGTCCTGTAACACCTAAACCTGAAAAAGACAAGTTCTTTAAGAGACTTGTTGGTTGGTTTAAAATGGTTTGGCAGAACATTAAGAGCTTTTTTCATAAATAATGTCAGCTAAACTAATTGTAAACGCTTGGTTGAGTTAGTTTACAATTACAAATGAAAATTAATGTGATATTTTGCATTAATTGAACTACATAAGAAGCACGTAAGAATTACTAAAGAAGACTACCTACTAATGATATGTTTAGGTGGTCTTTATTTTTATCTTCTTGACTATAAAGTTTATTTTAACAATAAAGCGCGCGATTATTAGAAAAATAGACTTATATAGAATAAAAATTATAAAAGGTAATTTTATCATGGCAGAATATGTAGCAGGAAAGGGCACAACCGCCCTTGGAATTATTGGAACAGTTTTAGGTTCTATAGGTACAGCAGGTGTTGCTGGAAATGGTGGTTTACTTTCTGGTTTAACTGGTAAGTAGGCTGTTGCACCTTATGAAATGACAGGTGCTTGTATGCACGACGTTGATACCTTAAAAGAACTTATGGCTAAAGATGCAGAAATCGCTAAATATAAGAGCGAAAAGTATGCAGATGGTGTCGGTATTGAGCTTTATAAGTATATCGACGGTGAGCTTAAGGACATAAGGGCAACTCAAAATGCTAAATGGACTGATCAAGCTGTTATCAATGCAACTTTAAATCAAGGTCTTACTGCACTTAGTGGTCAGGTTACAGCAGTAGCAAATACTGTAAATCAGATTACTAAAGTAGCTGTTCCTCAGTCTTCAATATGTAACTTTGGTTGCTGCGGATGCAATAATTGATTGGAGGGCTTCTAAATGAAAGTTCTTCAATTAACAAATAAAAACATTTTAGCAGTAGCTGCAAATGGCTATATGCCTTTAGGTATAACTACAGTAAAATATTAGTTAGATAATTGTAATTGTCCTCAAATATTTACCGTAGCGTCTTCAGTTTCAGATACATTAGTTGTAAATAAAGGTGGCACATATAGGTTAGACTATAGTGCGTCTCTCATGGCTTCTGCAATTGGGACTGTGACTTTAAATGTGCTTGTTAATGGGGTTTCAATGTATACAGTTAGCGCAACAGCTACTGCAGCATCTGATCTTATTAACTTAACAATACCTTTAGACATTTATATTCCATGTAATTGCAACTCTGCGCCTAATAGCGTGCCCGCTAATATTCAGATTTAGAATACTGGCGTTGCATTAACAGGTGGGACAAGTAACTTAATAATAACTAAATATTAATACTTACATTAGGATGGCGTTTGCGTATGGCTTATGCCATCCTAAATTTTTTTAGAGGTGAAAAATGATTAAACAACAACAATTATTACAGGCAATTAACTCTTATATAGATAGAGAAGTAGCGCCATTATCAAATAACATGTCACCTATTCAACAACTAGTGTTTGGAATGGAGCTTGGCATAATTAAACGTAAATCTAAAAATATGTTAGATAATTTTATAAATAGTCCAAGCGCAAAATTACTTCAACTTATAGACGCTAATGGAGATATAGACGCAGATCTTCTATATGAAGCTTTAAATGAATCTATGTCTAAACAAGGTAGTGTAGAACTTATGGGAGTTAAATTCACTAATGCAGATGTAAATAAGTTGTATGCTATAATTAAGGAGCAAATTGGATATGAAACAAATAATACATTAGGTTCATGATGAACTAAATATGGCTTGTGAGTATATAGAATGCGCATCACATATGGAAGGTGATGATAAAGATACTTATAAGTCTATTAGTAGAGATGAATTAAACCACGTTGAAAAGCTTATAATATTAGGAGATTCTCATGTAGCTAGTATGCCTGAACTTGAAAAAGATCGAGTCATTTGGGAATATTAGAGAGAAATATTCATGTAGAGATGGACTAAACTTAAAGCTGAGTGGTCTATTCTATAATTTATTAAAGGAGTTCTTTTAAATGAAGAACTCCTTTTTAGTTGATTAATAATTGATTATAGTGTATAATATAATTAGAGATTAGTAATAGGTGATAGTTATGACAATCGATTTTATTAAAACACTTGAAAAATTGAGTCAGTTATTTTTCAAAAATAATTATGAGTTATATATGGTTGGTGGCGCTGTAAGAGATATTCTCATGGACAAAACTCCACATGATTATGATTTTGCAACTAATGCAACCCCAGATCAAATGCTTAAAATAGCTGAAGAATCTAATATTGAAGTTATTCCAACAGGTATTAAGTATGGAACAGTAACTTTTAGGATTGATAATCAATCTTTTGAGTGTACTTCATACAGATCTGATGGAAATTACTCTGATGGCAGAAGGCCTGATCAAGTAACTTTCTCAACTAATATTTTAGATGATCTTAGTAGAAGAGATTTTACTGTAAATGCTATAGCGCTTAATATGTTATCTAATGTCAATGATTATGTAGATCCATTTAATGGTATAAATGACATTAAAAATAAAATAATAAGAACAGTTGGAAATCCAGTTGAAAGATTTACTGAAGATGGGCTTAGAATTTTAAGAGCAATCAGATTTAGATTTAAGCTTGGGTTTACGTTTGATGCTGCTACTTATGAAGCTATTATGTCTAATTGGCAACTGCTTAAACACATTTCTCAAGAAAGAATTACCTCAGAGTTTTTACAAATTTTAACTTATGGCAATTTAGATTCAGCTGAAGATTGTTATTTAATGGATGCACTGATAAAACAGATTCTTCCTGAAGCCTATATAGAGAATGTATACGATTGTAATTGGTGGGAATATAAAACTTTATTTGAATTTCCAGATATTGAAACTAAATTAGCTTTTATATTAAAAAATAGTAAAACTGATGTTTTAGATTTATGCTATAAACTCAAATTAAGTAATAAAATGAGTAGAGATATAGTTGAAGCTATTTATTGTAAAAGCTTATTTGAAGAAATGTTATCATCAAATGACACTACTTATATAGTTAGAAAATTAGTATCTAAGTGTGGTAAAGAGAATACTAAAAGAGGTTTTTATCTATACGATGAAATTTATAATCTAACTGAAAAAGAGTGGAATTATTTAATAGCACTATTAGATCACTCTGACATAGAAGCAGTTAAGTTATCTGATTTAGATATAACAGGAGATGATTTAATCTCTTTAGGTTTTAAGGGAAGAGATATTGGTAAAGCTTTAGATTATTGTTTAGATCAAGTATTAAGAGATCAAAGTTTAAATAAAAAAGAAAAGTTAGTTGAATTAGTTAAACATTACAATGTGAAAGAAGTTGTTGAAGAGTACGCTGAAGTAAATGGTGACGTAAAACTATTAAAGCGAAAAGTAACTATAAAGAATGTACCTCCTGACACTGCGGCGATAAAGATGATAGCAGATAGCACGAAAAGAGCTACAGAGTTAAGCGACGATGAGTTAGAAGAAGAAAAACAAAAACTTCTTAAACTTTTAAAATGAACAAAAATGTAAGTAATATCTTAGGGAGTAAAAATGAAAACACCTTATTTTAAGAAAATCGCAGATAGTGAAGGAAATGAATGGGTTGATTCATAGGATGTTTTTCAATATGTGAATGAATATGATACATTTTTTAATAAATGGTATCAATTCATAACTAGGAAGTGCGAGCAATTAAACTACTATAATAAATATACTTCGACAGCTTATGGTAATCCTGACCTTTCGTGGTTAATTGGTTTTTGTTCAGGTTGGTTATCTGCAAAAAATTGCTATGAAGATATAAAAGATGGCGTTTGTTATATTAAAGATCAACATGATAGAGTTATTATGAAATTCGATGTTCCAAAAATTTCTAAAATGGAGCGAGAAAATAGAAAAGAAATAAATAATCTTTTAGATGAAATTTTGTAATAAAAATAAAATATTTTTAAAATTTCATTATTTTAGTTGATTATAAATATTCATTATGATATAATAGATTTATAGATAGAAGAAAGGAGAAATATATGGACACTTTAATTATTGTGGATATGCAAAACGATTTCGTATATGGAAGTTTAGCAAATCCAGCTGCACAAGCAATTATCGATCCAATGGTAGAATTTATTCATGGCTTCAAAGGTAAAATAGTTGCAACGTATGATACACATTACGGTGACTATTTATTAACACAAGAAGGTAAATTTTTGCCTATACCGCATTGCATATTTGGTAGTGAAGGGCATAACATGGTATCAAAACTGAAAGAAGCTATAACTGAAAAATATGGTGCATATAATTGTTTTGATATATTTAAGACATCATTTGGATATATTGATTGGGGACATGTAGAATCTGTAGAAAATAGTGATAGACTTATTCTTGTTGGTACCTGTACTGATATTTGTGTAGTATCAAATGCAATTATTTTAAAAGCAGCTTATCCTGAAAAAGAAGTTATTGTTTTAGATGATCTATGCGCAGGCTTAACTGAAAAGAAACATGAAGCAGCCTTAGAAGTTATGAGAAGTTGTCAGGTAATCGTTAAAAACTCTAAAGAATTATGACGAAATTAAATCCAAAAAATGATAAAACTAAAGAAGTTATACATTTGTTAGTTACTTCTTTATGCAATAGAGATTGTAAATATTGTTGTAATAAACAATATGATTTGGCACAAATTCCATATGTTACTGAGGAAGAACTTAATGATTGCAAAACTCTTTGTTTAACTGGTGGTGAACCATTTCTTTACACAGATCCTTGTGAAATAGCATATTATTATAAACAACGTTTTAACAATATTAAAAATATATATGCGTATACAAATGCTTGGGAATTTACTTATTATTTAGATCACCATCATTTAGATTGTTTAACAGGGTTAAGTGTGTCAATTAAAAAGAAACAAGATTTATGGGCTTTTGAAAATTTTATTGTAGACAATAAAGAGGTGAAGGCTTTAAGCAGTAATTTATTGTATGTTTTTGATAATTTAGTACCGAAAAAACTTGGAAACTTTAAGCTAATTCATCGTGTTTGGCAGTCAGATTTTGAACCTGCTGATGACAGTATTTTTAGAAGAGTTTAAAAAGAGGTATATATAAAAATGATTAAATTAAATGGGATAGTTGTTAAACAAGAAAAATTTGGTGATGGTAGTTTAAAATGTGATACTGCGCCTATATCTGCTTTAATTAGTGATAGAGCTTATTGCATAACATGGTGCTATGACGATGATTCTGAGATTTTTACTTTGTGGGCACTTGTTAATCAGATAAGAGATGAAAAAGGTAGAAATAGTTCTATATACTTGGAAATGCCTTATATTCCTCATGCTAGACAAGATAGAAATGTAAGTAATCGTTTATTTACTTTAAAATATTTTGCAAAGCTACTTAATGAAATGAATTTTGAGCGCGTAAATGTTTTAGATCCACATTCTGATGTTTCGGTAGCTTTAATTGATAATATAAAAGTAACTACAGCTGAAGATTTATTAGGCAATAGTTTGAAAATACCTACTGATGTAGTTATAATGTACCCTGATAATGGTGCAGCCAAGAAACATGGAGCAACTGATCAGAATATTATAGGTAATAAACATCGAAATTCAGATGGAAGAATAACAGACTATGAATTAATTAATTTTAAAGAAGGCACTAAAGATGTACTTATTATTGACGACATTTGTAGTTATGCTAGTACTTTTATTGCAGCAGCAAAAGCGTTAAAAGCTAAGGGTGTTGAACACATTAATTTATATGTATCGCACTGTGAAGCAAATATTTTTAAAAGCGAAGTTTTTGATTATATTGATAATGTGTATACTACAGATAGCATATTAGATTTAAGTAAAGATATTGAAAGCTTTTCAGAAGAAAAAATGGCTAAGATACATTTTGTAAAAAAATTTAGAGGTGAGTAAAATGTTTAATATTAATCCATTGCTTGAGAGTGATTTCTATAAGCAAGTGCACTGGAATCAATATCCGAAAAATGTAACAAAAGTTGTAAGTTACTGGATTCCAAGAGGCACTAGAATAGATGGCTGGAACGATGTAGTTATGTTTGGCTTACAGAGTTTCATTAAAGAATTTTTAATTGATGATTTTAATGATTATTTTTTCAATCAACCAATTGAAAAGATTCTTAAAGAATATCATCGAATATTAGATAATACTCTTGGTGTTGGTTTAGCAGGAATAGAGAGAATTGAAAAGTTGTATAAACTAGGTTATTTACCTATCGAAATAAAAGCACTTCCTGAAGGTACTAAAGTACCACTTAAAGTTCCAATGTTTGAAATAAGTAATACACACCCTGATTTTGCATGGTTAACTAATGCGCTTGAATCTGTAATTTCTTGTGAAATGTGGCATGCAATGGTTAGTGCAAATGTTGGTGTTGAGTATAGAAATATTGTAGATGAATGGTATGATAAAACTGTAGATGATAATGTTCCTCATAGAAGAGCTCTTGGTGATTTTGCTATGAGAGGACAGGAATCTATGCGTTCGGCTACTAAATCTTCTGCAGCTTGGTTACTTTCATTTGTTAACACCGCAACAGTTCCAGCTATTCCTTATCTTGAAAAATACTATAATTGTGACTGTGAGAAAGAAGAAGTAGGATTCGGCGCGCCATCAACAGAGCATTCTGTAATGTGCTCAAATTATGCGATAGATGGCGATGAAATCACAATGATTAAAAGATTGTTAACTGAAATTTATCCAAACAATTCTTTTACTATGGTGTCTGATAGTTATGATTATTGGAATCTTGTTGATAATATAATTCCTCAGTGTAAAGAAGAAATTTTGAAGCATAATGGCTGCTTTTCAGTTAGAGGTGATAGTGGTGATCCTGTTAAAGTTGTAACAGAAACCGTATTTCATTTGTGGGATATATTCGGTGGTACTATAAACAGTAAAGGTTATAGAGTTTTGGATCCACATGTTAAAGCAATTTATGGTGATTCAATTACATTGAAAAGAGCTAGAGAAATTTATAAAATTCTTGAAGAACATGGTTTTGCTGCTAATAACGTTTCATTGGGTGTTGGTAGTTTTTCTATGCAGTGCTATGAAACAGATGATGGCAAGTTGAGTCCATTTACAAGAGACACTATGAATTTTGCTATAAAAGCTACATATTGTGAAACTGCTGATGGTAAAGAAATTCCAATATTTAAGTGTCCGAAAGAAATGAGTTTCAAAAAGTCTAATAAAGGTTGCATAATTGTAACTGAAGAAAATGGGAAACTAATTGCAACTGACGGATTGTCTTATGAAGCTGCGAGCTGGAATCCTGATAATCTTTTAAGACCCGTGTTTGTAAATGGAAAAATGTTGAAAGAACAGAGCCTCAAAGAAATTCGTGAAAGATTGTGGGGAGGAAAATTTTAATGTGGGATGTAAATAAAGAAATAGATCGTATTTTAGCATGGTTAGAAGATTATAAGAAAAATACACATTGTGATGGCGTTGTTTTAGGCTTGTCTGGTGGTAAAGATTCAACTGTTGTTGCTATGCTTGCGAAAAAGGTTTGGGGTAAAGATGTTGTTGCAATTATGATGCCAAATGGTTTACAAGCAGACATTCAAGATTCAAAAGATATTGCTGAGCAATTAAACTTATCTACATTAACTGTTAATATAGAGAATATGTACAATAGTTTAATAGATGCAGTTAAACCAATTGAAGTTACTGATAAAGCAAAAACAAATATTCCGCCAAGATTGAGAATGACTACGTTATATGTAGTGGCACAGAGTTTAGGTTATAGAGTAATTGGCACAGGCAATGCCAGTGAAGCTTATGTTGGTTGGTGTACAAAGTTTGGTGATACAGGTTGTGACTTAAATCCTATTGCACATTTAACTAAAACAAAAGTAGTAGAAATTGGTAAAGTTCTTGCAAAAGAATTTGGATTAGATGAAAAGTTTATAATTAAAGCTCCTAGTGATGGTTTAACTGGAAAGTCTGATGAAGATAATCTAGGATTTACATACACATTTTTAGATGGTTTTATTGAAAATAATTTAGATCGTAATTATTTAGCAATGCATTTAGATGAAGTTGAGAAAATTATGCTTATGCATGCAGCATCAGAACATAAAAGAAGAATGCCTTATACGATAGAGAATAAGTGACATATAATTAGTTGACTTTTTTATCTATGTAATATATAATATAATTATAATAAATTATGTAGGTGATAGTATATGTTAATAAGTGAGATTAAAGAATTAATTAAACAACCTGAATATGACTTTCTTAGAACTAATGAACATTTAGGAAATCATATTTGCTTATTAACCTTAGGTGGGAGTCATGCATATGGCACCAATGTTGAAGGCTCCGATGTCGATATTAGAGGTATAGCTTCTTTAAAACCTGAAAATATTTTAGGAACGACCCCATTTGAACAATTCGTAGAAAGTAATACAGATACTACTATTTATGGGTTGACTAAAATCTTTCAACTTCTTCTTAATGTAAATCCAAACACTATTGAAATTCTTGGCTGTAAACCAGAACACTATCTTTTTACTAATGAAATAGGTAATTTAATTCTTTTAAATAAACATTTATTCTTATCTAAGAAGTGTATTGGAGCTTTTGCAGGTTATGCTGGTGCACAATTATCTAGATTAGAAAATTATGTATGTAGAGAAAAACTGGCACAGCCACAGCAAGAAGAACATATTAAAACTTCTATTGAAAATGCTATGAGACATTGGGATGAAAAGTATGCTAAGTTTGAAAATGGCTCTATAAAATTATTTATTGATAAAGCTGTAAATCCTGATATGGAGACTGAAATGTTCTTAGATGTAGATCTTAAACATTATCCACTTAGAGACTATAAAACTATGTGGGCTGAGATGAATGAGATTGTTAAGACTTATAAATCTATAGGTGTTAGAAACTCTAAAGCGATGGAACATGGAAAACTGAATAAACATGTTATGCACCTGTTTCGTTTATATTTAATGTGTATAGATATTCTTGAAAAAGAAGAAATTAATACTTATAGAGAGAAAGATCATGATTATTTAATGGCTATTAGAAATGGTTATTATATGAATGAGGATGGAACTATTAAGCCTGAACTTTATAAAGAACTTGATCTTTTAAAATCTAAAATGAAAGATCTTGAAAGAACTACAAAACTTCCTGAAAAGCCTTATTATAAGGATGCAGAAAATCTTCTAATTAGACTAAATAAGATGTCTTTAGATATTACTGAATGTAAGAAAACTGAAATAGGATTTTTATCAAAATTTAGTTGATATATTAGTATGTTTAATGTATAATATAAAAGAGGTTTAAAAATGACTGTTCAAGAGTTGTTTAAAGATTTAGATAGAGATTTATTTATAAATAAATATTTAGAATATTGCGGCAAATCTAAATCTGTAAAAAGAAAAGAAAAAATAAAAAATCTTTTAGACGCATTTAATAAGATTGATATTACACCTGATAATTCTTGGATAGTGTTTTGTGAGCCTATAATAGGAGAAGATCATTTAGATTCTACTATCATTAAAAAAGAAGATTTATTAGATACTGAAGTAGAAAATGGTGAAATTCCTGAAGGTTATGCATATGAATATAATTATATGACAGATATTTTAGGTTATTCAGTAAGTCTTGCATGTATATATGCATTTGGAGTTATTAAGGTTGCTTGTTCTATATTGTATGAAATGACTTTCTTTGGTAATGATATAGACACACAACGAGAAAATGTGAAACAAGAAACTGAACAACTGCATAAATCTATAGAAGAAGTCCATAGTGGTGAAGCAAAGTTAACGTCATTTACAGATTTTTGTAAAAAATACGGTTGGACTGATAGTAGAAAAGATTTTGAAAAAGATTTTGATACGGCAAAAATGCATATAGATTGTGAATCATCTAAAAAATTAAAACAAGAACTTTGTAAATTAGAGATAAATTATTTATTTGAATTTGTATAATAAAATATAAAATAAAAAAAAGGAAAGGTATTTGAAAAAATGTCAAAATTATCTAAAGCAGCAGACAAACTTAAAGAAGTTAATTCGCTTAGACCTGAAGAAATTGTAACTAATTATATGGGTGGAGATAGTTATGTAATTAATCCTCTTGATACACTTAAAATGGTTTCAGCTTCTTCTATATTTGCAGAACCTTCTTATTATAGATCTTCTAAATCTTTTAGAGCTTATATCTATGAAGTAAATCCTCTTGTAGCAAAAGACTCAATTATTGATCATACGTATAAGGGAATGACTACTGATGAAATTATGGAAGATGTAATTGATAAAGCTCTTGATTATGATTTTAAAGGAACGCTTAATTGGGCTATTACTCTTCGTAATGAGTATAACATGAGACTTAATCCTCAGGTTATTATGGTTAGAGCTGCTCTTCATCCTAAACGTAAGGAATTTACTGAGAATAATCCTGGTGAATTTGATAGAATTAATCAGGAAGTTATGGGTAGAGCTGATGAACCTATGACTCAAATGGCTTACTATATTTATAAGAATAAAGGTGCTAAAAATAAGATGCCTTCACTTCTCAAAAGATCATGGGCGAAGAATCTTAGCAATCTTAGTAGATATAAAGTTGCTAAGTATAAGAATCATGAAATTGGTATGATTAATGCAGTAAGACTTTGTCATGCTAATTCTAAAGTCCTTGATGAGCTTATGACGACAGGAACTGTAGAGGTTTCAGATAACTCTAAAACATGGGAAAATCTTAGATCTGAAGGAAAATCTTGGAAAGAGATTTTTGAAACTATTAAGATTGGACACATGGCTTTATTGAGAAATCTTAGAGGTATTTTCACTGAAGTTGAAGATCTTGAATTTTGTAAGAAAGTTATGCAGCAACTTAAAGATGGCGTAAAAGAAGGTAAACAATTCCCTTATCGTTATTGGTCTGCTATTAAAGCTATTAAAGGCAGTGATTGTAATCATCAACCTGTGATTATAGATGCTCTTGAAGAGTGTATGGATCTTGCACTTGAAAATGTTCCTAAACTTAAAGGAAAGACGATGTGTTTGTCAGATAATTCAGGCTCTGCTTGGGGTGGAATTACATCTGAATATGGTACAGTAAAGATTGCTGAAATTGATAATCTTTCTTCTGTAATTACAGCAGCTTGTTCTGATGAAGGTTATGTCGGTAAATTTGGTGATGAACTTAAAGTATTTCCTATTGCTAAAAGAAAAGGTATTTTGTCTCAAACAGAAGAAATAACTGATGATCATTATAATGATGTTGGTGGTTCTACTGAAGGTGGTATTTGGAAATTCTTTAAAAAAGCTATAGATAACAAAGAACACTGGGATAATATATTTATTTATTCAGATCAACAGGCAGGTCATGGAGGTCTATATGGAACTTCAGCTGATATTGCTGATTATAGAAAACTTGGATTTGAAGTAAAGGGTGGCTATTATACATCTTATTGCAATGTATTCAAGCTTATTCAGGAATATAGAAAGAAAGTTAATCCAAAAGTAAATGTATTTAGTGTGCAAACAGCAGGTTTTACGGACGCAGTAATTCCGGAGTATGCATATAGAACAAATATTATGCAAGGGTGGACGGGAAAAGAAGCTGTATTTGCTGACGCAATGATTAAGCAGTGGGATGAAATAGAATCTCGGAACAGTAAATAAGCTAAATTATTTTGTAATAATTTTTGTATAAATAAATATAAGTGAAGCAGGTGAATCAGTTACTTCGCACTGTCAATGCCGTGATCATTGGTTCGAATCCAATCTAGTATTTTACTAGTAGCTTAGTGGATAAAGCACGTAATTTTACACTGATTTAAATATTCTCACTTTTATTTTGTATAATAAATTAACGACGCAGACGATTCAGTTACTTCTTCTTATAAAAAGATTTAATGATGATTAATTGAAAGTTTGTTTTTCTATAGGTGTGAATCCTATTCATTATATGTGAAATGAAAAATTATTTTATACTGAATCATTTTATTCTCGTTAATTTTATCTTATTTTTAAGACTACTAATTAATTAGTAGTCTTTTATTTTGTATGTGTATTCAACTTTAGCCGACACTGTACTGTATAATAAATTAGAGGTAAAAGTATATGAAAGATTATGATATTATTGAAGCTGATACGTTAAAATATGAAACAACTATAAATTTTCCTAGAATAGTTGCAGATAAGTATAAGTATCAAGATATTGAAATAATTGCATATAGAATTCAATCTTTTTATGGTGGTTGTTATTATGAGAAAACTACATACGATAAAGACGTAGCTATAAGTGAGTTAGAGAAACTAAATAATGAATATTAGCTAAAATAATTATAACACTTTAAATGAGGTTAGAATAATTATGGCAATGCCTTATGCAACCGAATCATAGGTTAATCGTGTATTAAAACGAGTTGAATAGTTAGAAAAATAGATATGTTTATTAGGAATGACTCCTACTGAATCTGTAGCAGATGTATTAAATACTATGACATACACTAATACATCAAACTTATTAACTAATAATGTAGATGCTATCATGTCTTCTATTGGCGTGTCAAAAACTGATAGTTCATTTGATTTGTATAATAGTTTATATAATAAACTATAGAATGGTGATAAAATTAATGTCTAGTTATCAGATGGATCTATATTAGATGTAGGTGGACATTTTAGCGATGAATCAGGTAGATGGACTTTTGATTTTTCTATGAAATTCTCTGAAAAAGGGACATCTGCGCTTTTCAATAAAGAATCAGGTTATATAGTTAAAGGTGGTGAACTTAGAATAACATCAGATACAGGTGAAATAATTAAGACAAATAAATATGGATCGATTATAGGTTTATACACATATAAATTTGATCTTAAAAATGTAAACATAGTAAATGGTGCTAAAAAGTTTACATTAGATATTGAAGGATTATCTATTACAGAAGAAGGTTTTGATCATGTGTTAGTGATTGATCCTGATAGGTCTGATTGGACTATCACAATAAGAGAATTTACATTTCCTGATGAAAATGCCTCAGGTGTTGTTAAAGTAAATGGATAGGTTACTGCATGGAAAGATGTAAAAGCTTTATTGAAAGTATAAGAATATAGATTAAATAAACATTAATTAGAGAATTAGTTAATTTTAGTTGACTAATTCTCTTTTTTATTATATAATATTATTAGAAAATATAAAGAGAGGTTACTTATATATGAAATATTCTATCAATGATGAATGGGACCACTATTACAAAGCGTTGGAACTTATTAGAAAATCCGGAATTACAAATATGTGGGGTGCAGCTCCTTACCTTGCAAAGTACTGTAATATATCAGTAGAGCTGGCTAGTGATATTCTTCTTAGTTGGATTGAAAACTATGATGAATTAAATAAGAAGTTTTCTTGGAGGTAAATAATTATGAAAGATTGGTATGAAGATTATAGAGATCTTAGAAGAGACATTAGTAGAATTGACTCAAGCCTTTATAGAGAAAATAATAAAATAGTTGAAAATAGATGTACTAATTGTAAGTATAATACAGACTGCTGTGGTCAATGTGAGGAAGAATATGATCAGGAAAATTGTTAAAGTTGTAGCAGCTCTACTTTTAACTTGTTTAATAATTACATGCTGTTGTGCATAAGGTATTGAAATGACTAAATTCAAATATAAAGATAAAATATATAAAAGTGCATGGGAGTTAATGCAACAATTTATAGAAGATGAATTAGTTACTTCCATATTAGATTATGGGAGATCTGATTATCTTGCAGAATTTTATCTTTTACAAGAAGATTACGAAAACGGCTGCTGTAACTACTATATTGAAGATGAAGAAGAGTTTATTTTAAAGTTTAAAGATAAGCTTGGTATAGAGGTTATTAATGGGTGAAGTTAAATTTGTTGATGCTTTTATTGATAGACTGTATGATATAATAGTAAAAGATAATGATGGTAAATATTCTTATTGTTTAAGCACTACTGATAAGGAAGTTGCTATAAGTGAAGCCACTATTTATTTGAAAACTTATAAATACGTAAAAGTAGTATATAAGCCAACAGGTGAAATTGTATGGGAAGCTGGAGATAAGTTTAAGAATAATATAGCTACTCTAAGAAAAGGTGAATTAGTCAAATTAGAGGATGATTATGTTTTAGAGTCATTGCAGTTAGCACTTGTTTTTAATTATCCAACACATATATCATTTGAAAATAATATTATAATTGGTGATGGTAAATCTACTTGTAAAGAGCTTATTAAAGAAAAAGCCAAAGGAGACTTAATTGATATTGAGAATCAATTAAGAGAGCTTACTGAGGCTGTAAATAAACTTAAGGAAATTTTAGGAGAATAAGATGACATTTAAAGAAATAATAAAGGCGATAGATAAAATAGATGCAAGCTATCAAGATATAGAAATAGCTTTAGCTTTAGATGCTGAAATAGATTTCGATTTAACAGATGAAGAGTTTAATAAATTGTGTGAATATGCTAAAAATGTGTTAGATAACTCTGATGTAAATGAGTATGCAATTGCAGAATGTATGGATGACCTGCTTAATGAGGAAGACAAAACAGTGGAAGAAATTCTCGAAATGGATGTGCATGATTTTGCAGATGAAGCAGCTGGTTGGATGGATTGGTGAATAAAATGACAGATTTAGAATATGATTTAAGCCTGAGCATTGAATGGATGCCAACTCAATGGGAAGATTCTGAAGCAGAAGTTGATTGTGAAGAAACAGCAAAGAATTTGACTAAACTTGGTTATCAGAAAATAGTGTGGCATGATGTAAAGAAAGAACTGCCAAAGCATAATAAATATGTTTTAGGCTACTGTACTTCAGATAACACCTTTGCAGTTGTTAAATGGAATCACGTCGATTGGTCTGATGATAATGAGATTTGTTATAATGTAGACTATTGGACAGAATTACCAAAGGTAATTATATGATAATAAGTAAAAGAGAATATTTAATAAGAGAACTTGAACAACTAGGTGATAAAAGTGATTTCTGGTATGAAGATTTCTGGATTACGAGAAGTTTTTCTGGGGGCTATACGGTGGCCTGCATCAAACTTCGTTCCGTCGAGCATTTTTCAAATGCACAGAGAGTAGTAGACTTTTTAAGTAGATATGATAAGAATTTACAGCAACTTACGAGGTTAATTTAAATATGAAAGATATAGAGTTAGCTAGAGATTTATTTGAAACAACACCTGGACCTTGCAGTTTAGGTGATTGCGTTGATTGTAAGTATTTTAATAAAGATAATATTTGTATAGAATTAAAACAAGCAGAAAGTTTAATTGCTAGAGGTTATCAGAAAATTAAGTGGCATAAAGTTTCTGAAGAAGATTTTCCACGTACTGGAACTAGAGTTCTTGGTTATTATATTAAAGATGGGCATGAGCTTTATGATGATTGTTATTATGGAGTTCCTAGTAAATCAAAATTTTCGAGAATTACTGCTTGGGGTGATAGCGAAATAATTGATGTCATTGCTTGGATGGAAATTCCAGAATATAAGGAGTAAATTATGACAGCTAAAGAGGCTTTAAATAAAATAAATGTAGAAATAGGAACACAGAGTCCAGTTATAGCTGATTTGTGTTGTATTATAAATAGAGAGTTAGAAGAACTTGATAGATACAGATTGCTTTGTTATGGAGATCTTACTGTTAGTTGTTCAACCATAACTCTACCTAATGGTATTAAAGTTGCAACTGATACAGGATATATTGATGATCTCTTTAATAATAGTGATGTAAAGAGATGGTTGAAAACAGGTAGATAATTATGAAAGATGAAAAAGCTTTAGAAAAGTATTACGAAGGTAAATTATTAGGCAATAATAATGAATATCCTCTATCTTTAAGAATATTGACAACCTTGCAAATTTGTCCTGCAGAAGAAATGCTTCCCATAGACAGAGCACAATGGCTTTCTATTCTTTTTGGTGAATTAGAAAAAGTGCCACCTGTAGAAATAGATCAACCTATTTACCATATCCATAATATGGATAGTAAAGTATATCCCTATAAATATTATATCGCTTATGGTTATGTTTCTTCTATTAGACAGGATAAAGATAAGAAATGGAGTTTTAGATATTCTTATTGGCGTCCAAATAAAAATGGAGATCCTTTAAATCCAAAAATCAGGGATAAGAGTGAAAAAGATAAGAGTCTACATGAAGTAAAAATAGATGATCTGTATATTAGAAGTGAATATAAAGGTCAGATGTATTTTGTAGATTTAGAAGAAGCACAAAAAAGGCTGAAGGAATTACAATGATTGATAATTATTCTAATATTTTAAAAGAACTTGTAAATAAAGGTTTTAATATAGTTAATAAATCAATTGATGGCTATACTTGTGATTGTGAGAAGATGATTCCATTTGTAGTTCCTCATTGTGATAAATTACAACTTTATGTAGCAGTCGACATAAAATCAAGAATAGTTTACTTTTGTTGCAAATATAATAATGGAGAAAAGATTGGTAGCAATACAGAAATTATTCCAGAAGATTTAGATTATCCATTTATTTCTTGGTTAGATGAAAAGATTGAAGAAAGAATTAGATACTAAAGTAAGTGAGGTTTAATTTGTAATGAAAAAATTAGGTAAATTTATGCTAGGTTGCTGGGGTCTTATTTGTGAAGGAGTGCTTTCAGCTGCACCTTTTATTATAAATGTTCTATTAGTGATTTATATAAGTTCTTGGTTTGCTTTTGCACTTATATTAACTTTTCCTTTATCTTTCTATTTAGCTAGACTTATAAATAATTTAAGTTGTACTGATAAATTTATTAAGTGGTTTTTCGGGATGGAGATAGAATAATGTACTTAGATATACACCCAAACATTTCTATGCATAAAGGCGAATATTATGTCATTGGAACTAAAGAATCATTAAAAGAAACTACGGAATTCAAAGATGATTCTTTATATGAAGATGGAACTAAATATTTAGGTAAGAGTAAGATGACTGCAAAGACCTTTACTCTTCCAACTAAGAAAGAGGGAGACCATTATGAAGTTATCTATCCTTCTAAAGAATTGCTTGACCATTTCTATGAAATTGATTTTAAAGTTTTTTACTGTCCTAATTATATAAATGATCAACTTTTTATAGATAGAGGATTAGAATCAGATTCATCTCAAGCTATCTATATACCACATATAGGGAGATAAGCTATGAAAAATATTTTTCCAACATTTGAAGAAATAGATCAAGGTTATTGTGTATACCTTCTTCATGATTATAAAGGATTAGATGATGATAGGAATCCTAAATATAGTGAAAAACTAGATATGGAAGTAAGAGTTGCTAATAATAAATATTCAGAACTTGGTCTTAAGGTTTTTGTTACTAGAGATAGAAAATGGAATCTCACAGGATTTCGTTTTGAAATTGCAGGAAATAAATATGCTTATCATTTTGAGTATAGCAAAGAAGGTTGGCAAGCTTGTGTTAATAAAATTAAATCTATTTTAGAATATTATAGAAATATTATAAATGATGTTTTAGAGGATTAAAATGGAAAATATAAGTTTAACAACAAAACAGCTGCTAGAAAGGTGGAAATTACTTATAGAACATAAAGATGATGGCTTACCAGTAGTTCTATTAAAAGCTGCTACTATTACTTATTTTGATAATAATATGGCTGAAATTAAAAAAGATGGAATTAAATATCATGGTACAGTCCCTGAAGATATAGTTGAAGATGTCAAAGCTATAAAAATTAAATTTAAGATTGGTGATAATATAGAAGAAGTTATTTGTGATAAAAATTTTTAATGAGGATTAAGATGGATAGATTTCATTTTAAGTTAGTAAGAAAATACAAGGTTGTTTTTACAGATGACAATTATACAATTGTTGATCTTCCTATTTACCCTTATAAAGACAGCGAAGAAGAAAGATTAATGCTTGCAATAAGAAGGTTGTCTGAAAGATTCGATCTTGATAGTATAGTGAGGGTAGAACCTTGTTATATTTTAGAAGAAACACAAGAAGATACGAGATCTATTAATCTACTATAAGAACACACTTAGAATTTATTTTTATACAAAAATAGCTAAATTATGTATAAAAATTCACATTAAATGAGGGATTTAGTATGGAAACTAAAAAATTATTCAGCAAATACTACAAGAAATTGGTTAATCAAGGAATAATAAAATCACTCATGTGTGGGCTTCTAGTCGGGATGATTATAACCCTTTTCATATCAGTAGCTTTATGGTTTTTTGATGGTAAAATGTTTTACCTTGCTTTTATAGGTATTACAATTGGTATCGCAACCACTCCGCTTTTTTACAAATTCGTTTTTAAACCGACGACCAAAGCGGTTGCAAACAAAATAGACGAACTCGGTCTTGAAGAAAGAATGATAACCATGACCGAACTCGAAGGCGACGAGTCCTATATGGCTTGCCGTCAGCGCGAAGACGCCATCAAGTGTCTCGGTTCCGTCAGTGAGGGACTTTTAAAATTAGCAGTGTCAGTGCCTTTAATTATCGCACTCATTGTAACTATGCTTAGTAGTGCTGCTATAACAACAGTTAATGCTTTGGCAGTTTCAGGTATAGTTAATGGAGGTGGAACTATTCTTGATCCTATAATTAATCCAATAAAAAATTATACTATTGAATATAATGTAGAGGGTGATGGAGAGATAGAAGGAGATATAATTCAAAATATAGAGAGTGGTAAAGATGGTTCAATGGTTACTGCTGTTGCTTTACCTGGAAATGTTTTCTATATGTGGTCTGATGGTTTAGAGAATCCTGTTCGCTATGAGTATAAGGTTAAAGAAGATATTGAAGTAACTGCTATTTTTATTGAACTTGAAGAAGACGATGAAAGTGATAAAGATGGCGAAGAAGGAAGTGAAGATGGAGATCCAGAAGGCCCTAAAGAACCCAAACCAGGTGAAGGCGAAAATGGCGATGGTAATGGTGGAGCCGAAGTTGGAGGAAATCATGATGACCAAACTCGTAAATGGGGTGATGGTAAGAAAGATTTAGGAGATCATTTAGATCAAGCTAGAGAGGATGCTTCAAAAGGAACTGAAGGAAAAGATAGCGATACTAAGAAAAAAGTAGATGACTATTTTAATGGTTTAAATTAAAATGACAATTGGTGAATTAAGAGATATTTTAGAAAATCTAAATAATATGCAAGATTATGAAATTCTTAATGTATATATTAATAACAAGAAAGTTTCTTTAGAAGATCTTAAATTAAGAATTGATAATGGTTATGCTGATTTATTTTTGGAGGTGAAAGATTATAAGTGATTTTTCAATAAATATGGTTCAGTTAAAAGATTATGTAATTTATAAAGAATATGCATTTAGAAGTGGAATGCCAACTATAAATATGTTTAATACACGTGAATTTGTTCAAGTACTATTAGATACTACACCTGAAAAAGTTAAGGATGTTTGTAGAAGATTAAATAAACTATGTGAAAATAATATGCTAAATCTTCAGTATAATTATGAAGAATTAAAAAAGTGTGATGAGTAATATGAAGAAATTTATAGAAAAGCTAAAATTAAAATATATAAATTGGATTAAGTCTCATTTAAGTTTAGATAATATAACTATTAAAGATTAAGGTAAAATATAATGATAAATGTTAGTTCTGCAGAAGCAAAGAAAAATTTTAAAGAATGGGTTAAAGAATTTTTATCAAGTACGATGAGAGTTAAATCTAGTGATGTTTGGACATTAGATCTTATTGCTGAAACTATCGCGATGAAATACGAAAAGGATATGAATTTTATCCTGGAGAACAGATAATTATGACTACATTTATTCTAAACTTTAGATGCAAAACACTTGAAGAATGGGAAAAGAGCAATGAAGTAATTGGAGATAAAGGTATCGCTATTATTGATTATCCAGATGGCTATAGAAAGGTTGTTATTGGTGATGGAAAAACTAAATGCTTAGACTGTAAAGAATTAAAGAAATTTCCAAAATCAGTTAAGATTGAATATTATGGGAAACCAAAAGAAGAACCTAATTCTTTTGTTAAGCTAAATGAGGACAATTGTATATGAAATATAAAAGATTGACACATCAGAAATATGATGAAAATATTGATTTGACTAAAGAATATGGATATTCTTATATTTATAAGAGACTCTATGAGCTAGAAGATAAAATCGAGGCTGGGTCTATGATAGAACCACCAGTTAAATTAGGTCAAGAAGTTTGGTATATACCTCATTATAATAGAAAACCTTATTGTGGAGTTAAAAAAGATTTTATAAGAATGATTGGCTTTTCTTCAAGGGGCTTTCAAGTTAGATTAAGAGATGCAGCTGATAGACAAAAAACTTACATGCTTGGTAAATCCGTTTTTACTACAAAGGAGGCTGCAGAAGAGCAATTAAGGAAAGAAGAAGCTGCAATCGAAGAAAATAGTAAAAAGGAAAGTTGTTAAAAGGTTGAATAATGAGTAAAGAATTAGATATTCCATGTCAAACATTTGTAAAAATTATGCAATGCGACTGTGGCGGAGAATTAAGATTATCTTCAGATTTAAAGGATCTTAGAGTTGGACCTCCATATAAACATATATGCAATAAATGCGGAAATGTTGAATATTTTGAATCAATATATCCTAAAACATTTTCAAGTTATCAAATACCTGAAAATAAGGAGTAAGTATAATGAAAATTGAAATTGAGAGAGGTCAAGAAAGTCTTCTAAAAATATTGAATCAAGAAATTTATGAGTTCTGTAAAGATTGTCCTGCCTGGTCTGGAAGTGATTGTACTAGGCATCCTTATGAAGAAGGCTGTTTAAAAGATAACAAAGTTGGTGAATAATGACAATATTTGTTTATAATCCATACGAAAGAAGCAAACAAGTTTTTCAAGATGTTTATAAAGTAGAAAACATTTTTAACGGATTTAGAGTTTATAAAGACAAAGATTTCTATAAAGATTTTCCAAGATTGTGTATTTGGTGGGAAATAAAAGAAACTTCAAATCCTAGTGATCCATGTGAAAATTGTATTTATAATAATAAAATTTATCGTAATTGCACTGACACAGATTTTAGATTTGACTTAGACAATGATAGAATTATATGTGCAATGTATGATGAGAGATAATTTTTAGAGTCAACTATATAAAATTAGTTGACTCTTTTTATATTATAGTGTATAATTGAATTATAAAAATTATTTGGAGGTACCATTGATATATGGTAGGATTTATTTTAGGTTTGATTGTTATTGCAATCGGTATTGTTGTAGGTATTTTGCTTAAAAAGCATACAGTCACAGAAACAGTTACAAATGCAGACTTTACGAAAGTTAAAGTTGATAAGAAACCTTTTAAAAAGTATGCAGTTATTCCTATTATTGCAGGAATTATTTTAGGTTGTCTTGGAATCTTTCTTGGAAGTATAGTATCAGTAACTACAGGTAATACAGGCGTTGTATCAACTTTTGGTAAAGTAGAAAATTATACTCTTGAATCTGGTTTTCATTTTAAAGCTCCTTGGAATACTGTAACTGAAATGGACAATAGAGTTCAGAAGCAGACTATTGAGATGAAATGTTTTAGTTCTGATATTCAGGAAGTTAGTATGAAATATACTCTTAACTATCAGATCGATCGTGCTAATGCTCAGGAAATTTATAGAACTATAGGTAAGGATTACTATTCAACTATTATTGAACCTAATATTACTGAAGCTGTAAAAGTTGCTTCTGCTCAATACACTGCAGAAAAATTGGTTCAGACAAGAAGTGAATTAGCTGATGATATTGAAAAATTATTGAGAGAAAATCTTAATAAATATCATATTAATGTAAGTTCAACTGCTATTGAAGATATGGATTTTACAGATGCATTTACTAATGCAGTAGAAGCAAAGCAGGTTGCAGAGCAGAAAAAGAAACAAGCAGAAATTGAACAGGCACAGCAACTAGCTCAAGCTGAGAATGATAAGAAAATTGCAGAAACAAAAGCTAAAGCTGAGGCTGAAGTTGCAAAAATTAAGGCTGAAGCAGATATGGAAGTAGCTAAGATTGAAGCTGATACTGCTGAATATGCTGGTCAGAAAAACGCAGCTATTGCACTTCAAGGACTTGCTTCTACAAATGGTTGGACTGTTGTAACTTATAAAACTCCTGATGGTGCTTCTATCAATAAACTTCTTAAATCTGATGGCGAAGTTGTAACACAAGCTGAACTTGAAATTGGTGTTAAGAATTATCTTGAAAAACTTAAAAATGATAAATGGGATGGTAAGTTGCCTGTTTACTATCTTGGATCTGATGGAAGTATTACAACTGTAATTCCTACACCTGGTGCCTAAGTTTATTAAGAGGATTCTATTTTATTTAGAATCCTCTTTATTTTTAATTGATTCTTCTATTAATCTATTGTATAATATATTTAGAAGATAATTATAGTTCAATAGGAGATAGTTCTAAAATCTTAGATAATTGTCCCTTAAAAATAAGAAGTGTAAATGTTAGCTTAAAGGTAGAAAAATGAAAGAAATTAAAGAAACCAAATTAGTTGAAACTGCAATTACAAAAACTACTTATCAGTCAGATGATGGCAATTATACTAGTGAAGATAGAGATGCTGTAGAACTTTACGAAGCACATCGAAAAAATAATCTCAAAGTAGTTGGCAGTTTTTATTTACCAGAAGATTCTAATCAATATGTTATTTTTAGTATAAATTCAAGATATGATCTTTTAATATACAAAGATGCTAATAAAGATGCATTTATAGCTTTTAATGGGTTTAGAGATTATGAGGTTCCAGAAAAAGTAAAAGGTTATTTTGTATCTCATTATGAAGATAGTGAAGACTGTAGACCTTATTATATTCTTACACCTTTCAAAAGATTTTATAGAGAATTAAAAGAATCTGTTGAAGAAGATCGAAAGACATTACAACAAGAAGAGGAAGCTTTAAATATTTTGGAGAAATACAAAAATGAATAAGCAGTACCGTTATAGTGAATTTACAAATCTTAACGATCTTAGAAGTAAAACATTTAAAGAAAATATTAAAGATTTTAAACCAGATAAAAATTATTCTTTAGTAGATATTAATAAATATGCAGTAAAAGGTTCAAATCAAACAATTACTTTAGGTATATCAATAAGGAATGGACTATGAGGAAAGGAAAGGTTTTTTACATTAAAGTAACTTCACAAAAGAAAGATTCAGAAGGACATCCAATGTCAACTGTGTCTGGTAATTACTTTATTAAGGCAAATGATTTGGACACAGAAGAAGGCCTTAACGATTGCTTAAAATGGTTAAAGGATGAAACTGGAGCAGATACACTTTGTATAGATTTTATATGGAGACTGAAGTAAAAATGAAAAAATGGAGAGTTGATAATTATATTATTGGACCAGCTGTTGATGCTGATTATGATAACACTGCGGATGAGTTAGCAGAAGTTCTTAATGGTTATGAAAGAAAAGGTTATAAAATTCAAGAAGTTATAGAAGTAAGAGAAGGATTTTTTAGAATTATCTATACTTCTGAAGATGAAATGATTCGTCCAGGAATGAATAGGTATTTTGATAATGTGTAAAAAATTAAATAAAGAATTTTATAATAGCTTACCTGAGAAGATTTGCTTATTTGGGAATCCAGAAAGAAGTTCATTAGGAATTCCTATGCCTCAGATCTATAGTAAAGAGGATGATAGATATTCTCCAAGAAATAAACGAATCGATATTTTAGATAATATATCAATTGCTTTTGTTAATTTAGGCATTATGCTATCATTATTTATTGGCATACTGGTTCCTTGGATCTTATTGGGAACAATTCCTATGACAGTAATTGGCGTGTTATGTGTAGTTGCTTTATATCACAATATTAAAGTAGAATATTGTAGATTGTATGAAAAATCTTTGACAGATACCCAAAAACAGAGAAGAGAGGTTTTTCTTACTTGGTATTATGAACAAAGAAAAAGAATTGATGAAATTAAATCAAAGCCTCTTTCTGAGGTTACTTTAAAAGACCAAGAATTTATAAAAAATATTGAAGAAAAATTAAGCTATATGGAGTGGCTATAAAAAATGAAAGTAAAAGATTTTGTTGAGTTAGTTATCGGTAAAATACCATATATGCCTATGGTAAATAATTCTGCTGAATATGCTAATCTTACTAAAAAAGAAGATTTGGTAGATAAATTTGGAGAATACGAAGTCATTAAGGTTAAGTTTGAACATGATGATATGTCTTACATAGTACTACATATTAGTAATAAAGATATTTGTGCTTCCTATAGAGTAAGAAAAGTTAAATCATATTTAAACGATTACGAACAAGGCGTGTATTTTGGTCGTTATGGTGTACGTAAGAAATATATAGAAAAGGACGAACCTTATTGTATGGGAACAAGAGAGCTTGAATCTTGTAATTGTGACGGCGATAGAGGTAAATGTACTTTTTATAAGTATGTGGATAAAAAGAATGAAAAAGAAAGAAATTAAAATTACTGAAAAAGAACAGCGAGTTGCAGTTGATATTCTACAAGAATTAGAAATGTGGATGATGAGTAGGCCAGGTAATAGTGATACTAGTGAATCTGAGCAGCAAATCTATGATATTTTCAATAAAATGTTTAAAAAATATCAATTATCAAAGGACAGGTTTACAGGAATGTGCTGTACAGATAAAGAATACGAAAGAAGTGTAAGAGAATATTATAGGCAAGAGCAGGAAGATTTATAAAATAAAGGAAACTAAATAGTGAAAGAAGAGTATTTAATAGTAATTATACAAGTTGCATTAGTAACTTTAATTGAATTAGGTTGCATAATTGCAGATATTACATCCGCGAGCACAAACAAAAAGAACGGGAAATACTATGACCATAAGCTATTAATTTGCTGTGTACTTCCAACTGTGGTACAAATCTTAGTTGTAGTATATTTTATTTCAGAGGCGGTTAAAGGAAATCTATAATGACAGAAAGAGAGTTTAGTGAAAAATATTGTAAAAATTGTTCCTCCTTAGTTTGTAGTGGTATTGCAGAAGAGGCTACAGAAGGCTGTAAAGACTATAGAAGAGAAGTTTTAGGTTGGCAAGAATTAAATGGTGTTAAAGTACCTGAAATAAAGCCTGAAAAGTTCTCTGTAGAATTAAAATTGGGTAATTTAATTATCAATTTAAAAGACGTAACTTTTACAGATAAACAAATTAAAAACTATAAGAAGTATTTTAATATAGAAGCGAGGAATTTAGATGAGTCAGTGGACAAAAAATAATTTAAGTTTTGCAATTCAAATAATTGTATTAGTTTTAGTAACAGCCTTTGCTTTAACAGGACCAATTATATCCTTTGTTCATCAATATCATTTGATTGTCAAGGAGTTTGGAAAATTCATTGATGGTATTTTTATTTACGATAATTATGCTTGGTGGAATTTAACTGCTTTAGTTTGGCTTCCTTATGGCATTTACTTAGTAGCCTGGAATAAAAAGCAGGATAGAGAAACAATGAGAGAAATGAAGAAATTGTTTATTGATAAAAAGGAAGAAAAGAATGATAGATAAAACTGATGTAAACTCTAAACCATGTAAAAAATATATTGATGGCCTTTGCTGGGATAACCCAAGCTGGTATGACGCATGTACATATGAAAAATGTCAATCATTGTGTAAAAGATATATTGAAAATGATGAAAAATCTGTACAGGACGAAAAGGAGAAAATCTATGACTAAAGAAATAGGTCCTCAAACACATGAAGAAGTTCAAGCAGATTTTAGAAGATTTTTAAGTCCAAGACCCTATATAAGTTGGCCAGCTCACATAATATTAAGACATGACACTCCTGAAAATTGGGAAAAATGCGAAACAGTTTTAAAAGATCATGAAATAGCAGTAATAGATTATCCAGATGGAAGTATAAAAACAATTATTGGTGATGGCAAGAGTAAAGCTTTAGACTGCAAAGAATTGATTCATCCATTCAATATTGTTACTGCCAAAGATCGTTATACAGTTACAGTAGGTGATATGTCTGATATTAAAAATAAAATTCCATTCCACAGTAAAGACTCAATAAAAATATTTTTAGATAAGTATTCTATTGAATACGATGAAACAAATTCTTTTCCTAAATATTTGTATAGAGGTTTAGACGAGTGTGTAAGTACTTTAACTGGTGATAATCTTATCTTTGAATTATGCGAAAAAATACGTGATTTACGTAAAATGAAAGGAGATTTTATATATGATTAAAATAATTGAACAAGGCCAAAAAACATTTACTAGAACTTGTGATAGATGTGGTTGTAAATTTCAATATGAATTAAAAGATTTATGTGGATTAGACTTTATTCCTTGTCCATATTGTCACACATCATTAACTCATATAGGACCAAAAGTAGTTAAAATAGATCTAGGCAAAACTAACAAAATAGATTGGAGTGATAAAACTCCTTGTAACTTTGATACAGGTAAGATTAACGTAGATGATATAAGAAAACATACAACTACTACACCTTATAAAGTTGAAGTTGGTGATGCTGGTTATAATTATGTAACTACCACTGGTCCTCAGTATATAAATCCAAATCCTACAATCACTATTAGTAAGACTAATTTACCTAAATCAGATAGTTATACTATTACTGGCGGTGATCCTAATACTACTATTTATGCAAATAAGCTTCCTAATGATATAGTAGATGATCCATATAACAATATTGGAATGCAGCTTCCAGATGACATAAAAGATAACTGTTGTTATGAATCAGATAACTATAAAGCTTGGCATGAAAAATGGTGTAAACGTATCAAAGAAAATGAGCCAATTGAGTGCAAAAATAAGAATTAAGTTAGAGGTAATTTTTACAAATGTTTAATGTATTTAGAAGAATAAAAGTAAGAAAAATAAATGATGCTCTTGGAATTGAATTGCAAGATTGGCAAGTAAATTTTATATTTAGTAAGAAAACGCTAAAACTGCCTGAAAAATCATCATACAAAACAATAACAATTATGCTACGACAGATGCTCAATACTAAATCTAAATACATATGGTCTATGAAAGAACCTTTATCATATGAACAACTTAATGATAAAAATTTAAGTGATTGGAGTTTATTGTATAGAGGTACACATAAACCAAATTTTAAAAGTAAAAATTATTTATTAAGTTGGCGTCAAATCTATAAAAAGTTAAATGACGCAGGATTAAAACTTGCAAAAGTAATGTGGTTGAAATAAATTTTTATAAAAGACACTTGTTTTAGTTGACAAGTGTCTTTATTTATGTTATAATTTATTTAGATAATGAAATAAATGTTTAGGAATTAGTTTATTAT
>ERZ1026876.142-NODE-142-length-45637-cov-13.289149_pt1 | contig 45637 bp, 39 predicted proteins | sample MGYA00380168_ERZ1026876 | MGnify/ENA primary metagenome ERZ1026876 (study PRJEB33269, sample SAMEA4719804) | human gut metagenome | biome: human-associated habitat; feature: organic feature; material: feces | place: Cameroon | collected 2013-10 ... | reverse complement strand
AGATGTTATAAGAGACAGCGCCTATATACATTACTTTGCTTTTGACATCAAATTTTACATTATTTTCTTTTAAAAATCTATTTAAATCAGTGTCATTACTGAGTACCCATTGAAGATTATGTAATCCATATTTTTTTATATCTTCACATTGATTACTGTTGCTTGTTACATGAAATGCTACAAGCTCTAAATTTTCTATATCAATATTATTTATTACAGAGCTATATTTTTCAAAAAATTCTTCAAAATCATTATGACAGTTTATAATATATTCTTCTATAAACTCTCCACTTTGCATTTGCAATAATTCATGCAACCAATAATAGGATGCGTCTGGATTTGTAATGTCATAATACATGGTGTTCCCCTTCTTCAACAATTTTATCAAAAGATCCATAATTAGTATAGCATATACCCATCCTATTTGCATTCTATATATTTTGTTTTCAACGATGAAAAGATATGTCCGCACACATCTCTTACATCTTATCATTTTCAATGTTACAAGTTTTTAATAAAATTCAAATCCTGTTTCTTCAATGCCTTCTGCAGCTTTTCATTCTTTTTCTTCAGCTCACTGTTTTCTCTGGTCAGGGCTGCTATTTTCTGGTTCAGCAGATCAATCTGCTTTTCCATTGCCATGTTCAGGATTTCTCTTCTTGGATCTATCATTCCGGCCTGTTCTTCTACTGCCTGGTTCATGAGATCCCGGACGGTTGGATTTTTATAAAAGAACCCTCTGGATAATCCCGTTTTCTTCATCAGTTTTGGAACCGTGATACGTTCTTTATTTGTCACCATGTCATGGATCGTCTGCTGTGCAAGACAAATTTTTTCTTTGCTCTTTCTCTGGTTTTCTTCAATCATCTTGTCGTATTTGTTCATATTCTTCTCCCCATCCATCCAGAATTGAATATATGATATCGCTCATCATCTGGCGAACTTCTCTGGTTTCATCTGCCATTCTTTGATTGCTCATTTTCCGGTAATGTTTCACACTGTTCAGTCTTTTATGCCCAAGGAGCCTTGCTATCGTCCAGTCATCTACATGCATTTCTGTCAGCTTGACACCATAGTAATGCCGGAACATATGGGTTCCAAATCCAAATAATTTTCCATTATCATCTTTTAACTGTTTTTCCTGTATCATGGACATAACTTTAGATTTTATAGCCATGTACTGTATCGGTCTGTCAGGATTTTTTTCATTCACAAATATGTATTTGGTATCCTGAAATCTTTCCTGCGTGTATTCAATAGAACGCTGCAGCAGTCTGGCAAGATCCTGACTGACAGGCTTCTTGTACCGCTTGGTTTTTACCTGATATATTTCAACCATATATTGTCCGTTTTCTTCTGTCAGGCAGTTTGTTCTCAAAGTCAGTGTATCGGAAATTCTAGTTCCCAGCATTTGGTGTATCAGCAGACACCTTGCAATCTGTACGTCCATCCGTATGATTTCTGCATTCAGGCGTTTCATTTCTTCATCAGAATATACCCGGAATTCTGCTTTTGTTTCTGGTGGCGTGTCTGTGTTGATAAATAAATGCCCCAGATTTTCATAACTGTAAATTTTTCCAATCGTTTCCAGTTGCCGTCTTAGTGAAATCACATAATTGCTGTTTCCACTATGCACTTCTTCTGATGTAGAAAGACTGATCAGAAAATTTTCCAGTATGTCACGGTCTAATTCGCAGCAACTTTTAACTTTCGGATATTCCAGTCTTAAATATTCGGAGAATCTCCGCATGATCGTAAGTTCACCCTGCACTGTTCCTATTGCCTCATATTTCAGATTCATAAAAACTGCTTTTTTGCATTCTTCCCTGATATCGGATTGGGATATTTTTCTGAAATCAAGCGTTTCCACATTGTAAATAGGATTATACCGTATCTCAATATCCAGATTCTTTAATTCCCAAATGTCTTTTTCTGTCTCATCCCTTAAATCGTCAGGTTCCAAAAATTTCAGCACATTTCTCAGATATAATATCAGCGCTGGCTCTCCATAGCTGACCGTTCCGTACACACTCTTTTTCTTTTGGGTGATGGGAATTCCCTGTTCCATCATCCAGCCTTTTAAAAGTGTTATCCATTTTTCGGCCGTGCGGTCACTTAGGCTATTGACATTACGGTTTATTTTGTCATTAAGGAAGTTTACCAGATGATTGTATGAGCGGCGGTCATATACCAAAGTTGTATATTTTCCATTTTCCCCTCGATATGTAATGTATCTTCGGAATTCATCCTTTAAAGTCTGAGTTGGCAATTTTGCCAGATCAAATTTTCCGTCTCTTTGTTTCTTATCCGGTGCTGCTTTACAGTTGGGAAAATCACTGAAATATATAATATCATTTTGCATCTTGTTCCCCTTTTCTGAGCCATGAAGCCAGGCTGTTTTCCTGTGTACTGAAAAATTCTTCGTTTGCCTGTGCGATCTTTTTCGGCATAAAATCAATGTACTGCCTTGTCATCTCTTCGTATGTGTGCCCAAGATAATCTCGGATACTTTGAAGTGACACTTCATTGTCATAAAACATGGTTGCCACGGTATGCCTGTAGTCGTGAGAGCGAAATATATATTCTCCATTTGCAATCCCATTTTCCCTGCATGCCTTTAACATCTGACGCCGGAATGTGTCATATAAACAGGCACCGCCTTTCGTATTCTGAAAGATAAATTCTTCTGGCTGTATCTCATTTTTCTTCAGGTAAATTTTCATAAGCTGGTATAATGCTCTCGGAATAGGTATCTTTTTGTAATTTTTCATTTTAACCTGATATACCTGAATCCAGCAGTCCTCGCCCTGCTGATAATATGCATTTCCTTTTAAAGTACACACTTCACTTGCCCGAAGTCCCAGACACCACAGATGCAGGAACATACAGCGAAGCCGTTCTGGAAAAAGATATAATTTCTTCAGAACTTCCATGTATACGATTTCTTCTACGCTCCGGTCATGATGTACCATCAGTACCTTTTGATGAAAATATTCTATGCGAAATGGCATTTTAGGGATATACTCCCGGACTTCCATAAATTTATAAAAATGTCCGATACTGTAAATCCGCTCGTTAAATCCCTTTGCCTGTACATGGTGTTCCAGCAGGTCTTTTGCATAATCACTTAAATCTTCCGCCGTTGCATGAACAGCCAGTGTCCGTTTCTGCTCCAGCATTTTCAAAAAATTTCTGATGCACATAAATCTTCGATTGATTGTACTGACAGCCTGCCCGGTAACCCCTAATTCATATTTCATATAAGCCTGAAGAATTTCACGGTTTTGTTTTTCTTTTATTTCCATAAAGGAAATGCTGTTCAGAGATTTACTTTTATCTATTCGGTTTTCACCTAGATGAAATCGATCCAAATACCAGACTGTTGCGTCCCACTGAATATGTTCCTGTTGCATAAATGCAATTTTTCGGCATGTTCCTATAATACTTAGCTGGTAGCCCAGAGATTCATTACCTGGTTTTCTAAAATCTGTACAGATACTTTCAAATTGCTCTATCTCCAGCATTCCAATATCGGTGATATTTTGTCGTATACACGAATCATAAAGGATTTTTAATGCCTGCAATCGTTTATTTTTATATCTTGCACATGCAGTCGTATTGACAAGGAGCTGTTCCAGCGTATCAAAAATCTGTTTCTTCAGGATTTCCGAACAATTCTTACTGAAATCCCATACTAAAACTTTGAGATTCTTAACATATTTAAAACTTTCAGCTATCTGTTGATCCGGATAATATTTCAGGTAAAAGACTTTATTCTGGTATCTCCATTCATAAAATCTTTTTCCAGTCAGTGTCTGCATCTGCTGGTATATATGTTGTTGCTTTATGGCATCATATATTCGCAGATGCCATGACACACTATTGGAATTTCGCTTTTCTTTCAAATATCCTTCGTAGGAAATCCGCAGCGGATAATCCATATCTTGTAAGCTCCAGATTTCTCTGTCCGACAGAAACTTTTTCAGTGTATTGACCTGGGTTTTATCTTTTATCTGAAATGAATCAATCTCCGCATATAGTTCCTGCTTCTTCTTTTCAATGTCCTTTTGGTATTCAGTCCTGCGTTCTGCCTGCTGTAGTAAATATACAGGCATTTTTCACACCTCCTATTCCAGCAGACGGTCTGCTCCGTAAATGGCAGAATGCCGTTCATAAAACTCGCTGCTTGCTTCTATCAACTCGTCATCCAGCCAGTCCAGATATTTTATCGTAGTATCCAGATGCTTGTGTCCCAGTGCCTGACTGATCATCTCCAATTGCCATCCTGCATCCTTTCGCATATTTGCAAAATAGTGGCGGAGCATGTGGGGCGTGATCTTGACCCCGGTTTTCTTTTCCATCCGCTCCAGCATATCGTATACACTGTCTACCTTTAAAGGTTTACCAATGCCATCTCCCATAATGTTTACAAACAGATAATCCTGATGCTGCAGGATTTTCCGATATCTTGCCAGATAGTCCATCAGGAATTCAAAAGTGTCCTTGCTTATCTTAGCACTCCGGTATTCCGCATTCTTGGCTCTTGCTTCGTTCTCATTATCTTCCCGGAAGCACACCCTGATCATGTGGTTCTTGTAATCAATGTCCTTGACATATTTTACTCCCAGCAGTTCTCCGATCCGGTATCCGGTCTCTGCTAATAAAAGCAGCAGAAGCTGATCTCGGCGGTTGGTACATGCCTGTAGAATCGTCACAATCTGATTTTCCTTTGCTGCCCTGCCACGGTGTTCTTCCTCTTTCAGGTATCCTTTAAAAGAATGATTTCGGAGTACCTTTTTAACACCAACCTGATTGACTGCAATGATCTGGTTATAAGATAATGTCTTGAGGCTGCCATACTGTTCGTATTCCGCCTCTATAAATAAATAGAACCTGAACACATCTTTTAAGTATGCGTTGCAGGTTCCCTGATTTGGACATTTCTTCAGTTTTCCATCGGATTGCTTTGTGTGGTTTCCGGCTCTGAGCCAGTATAAAAAATCCACAAAATGTTCTGTCTGTTTCTCGTAACCTAACTGATAGACTTCGGTAAGCTCCATTTCCTTTTCTTCCATGTAGCCCATATAATAGCAGATGGCAAAGGCGGATCGCTTTACAGTATTTGGTGATCGTCTGCATTTAATCTTGTGCATCAGATATTTACTCGGCAGTTCTTCGATTGCCATCGTATCCAGATCCCGGATGTAAAAGTATTTTTCTGTTCCATCTTTTATCGTTTCTACTTTGTAGCTCATGAACTGCCTCCTTTCCTCTAACGCTATACACAGTATACCCAACTCATGCCGATAAAGCTATCACCAATACCACCAATTCGCTCCAAACCGCCCCTGAAATACCACTAAACTTTTTGTCCTATCTGCTGTCCGGATCTGGGCAGAAGCAACAACACTTCGAATGTTCTCAGCTGTAGTAACGCTCCACTTTCCTGCTTCGGATAAAATCTTCTACTTCTTCGATCCGTTCTGCCATCTGGCACTTTGGCAGGGCGTCCAGAACATCTCCCCGGTACCTGCCTTTCTTCGATGCCCGGTGATCCAAAATGGACACAACGCAGGTGTCCTGCTCCGTGCGGATCGCCCGTCCAAATCCCTGACGCAGTTTCTTCTGCATATCCGGCACCACGATGGTCTGGATGTAGGATTCCAGCGATCGGTACTGCTCCCTCTGGGCTTCATGGATAGGGTCCGGAACAGAAAACGGCAGTTTTACGATGATCAGGGACGATACCATGTCACCCGGAAAGTCCACGCCCTCCCAGCAGGAGCCGGCTGCAAACAGCACGGCATTCTCCATCTTTTTAAAGCGTGCGATCTCTTCCTGAGAATTTCTCCACACCTGCACCATCTGGAACGGGATCTGGTCACGCAGGAGCTGCTGCACACTTCCCATCAGGGTATAAGATGTGAACAGTACCAGCGTATGCCCGTAAGTAGAACACACCAGATCGCGGATCTGTCCGGCAAGCTGCTCAGCCTCTTCCCTGCTTCCCTTTTTCATGGGCTTTAGGTTCTCAGGGATATAAAGCAGACAGTTCTCTTTGTAGCAGAATGGGGATTCTGCCACGCATTCCCGGACGCCAGTTTCTTTTTCCAGCCCGGTCATCTGTCTGGTCCTTGCAAAACCGTTCCCGGCTTTTAAGGTCCCGCTGGTTAAGATTGCCGGGAATCCCCGGCTCCATAAGGTCGCATCCAGATATTTCGGGATCTCCCGGTTGACTGCCATAAAGGTCAGATGCCCCCGGCTGTCCTGCTGTAAAAACAAAATATACCGCTTATCGTTCTTTAAGAACCAACCAAACAGCTCATCCATCTCTTCCAGCCGCCGAAAGATCCAGTAAGGAATATTCCCGGCGAGCCGCCGGATCATAAGCTGAAGCCTTTCTTTCGTCTGGGCCAGAAGGCTGCCAGCCCCCGGCGGAAAATAAAAACTTTCTTTTCCAGCCATGTCCTCTATGCCATCTTTCCGATGCTTTCGGATCTCTTCCTGAAGAGCGGCAAACCATTCCTGCAGCCGTTTCCCTTCGCTCCCTTTATGCTCCCTGGAAAAAAAATAGGAAATCTCCTGCACATCTTCCTTTCCAATGCTTCTTCCATACATCTGGCTGGCAGCTTCCGGGAGCTTGTGGGCCTCATCCACGACCAGAGCCCTGTAATCTGCCAGAAGCGGCCGGTATCCATTTGCCCGGTGCATGGCATCTGCCAGAAGATAATTATGATTGCAGATCTGTAAAAAAATGTCCTCTTTTCTGGAAGTGTCCAGATGCTTCTGATAACGGCACCCGACTTTCCCCGGACACTCCCTGGGGCAGAATTTCGGTACGCACACCAGCCTACGGTCAAAACCGCTCAGGTTATGTACGGAATCTAAATCAAAGTTATGCCGGAGGGACTTCAATGCCTCCATTTGTACCTGATTTTTATTCTTGTCCCGGACTGCCTCCAGTCTTTGGGCCAGCCTATAATCGCATACAAAATGTTCCTTTCCCTTGCGGACAACTGCCTTTAATTCTCCCTGAAGCAGATCTGCTTTTAACAGTACATCCGATAAGAAAGGAACATATTCCTCTATAATAGCTTTCTGTAAGGCAATACTGGAAGTGGATACCACCACAGGCCGCCTGTCACATCCCGAATAACCGGAATGCAGTACACTATATTTCCGCATCAGGATGCAGGCAGTCAGATAAGCATAGGTCTTTCCAATACCGACTCCTGCATCACAGAGCGTGATCTCATTTTTCATAAGGGCATCCAGCATTTCATGGCAGAGACGGATCTGTTCTTCCCTTACATGAAGCCCGGCTTCCGGTAGAAGTTCCCGAAAGATCCTTTCCACTTCGCCATGTGCCCTTTTCTGATATTCATTTTTATAACACATTACTTCTCCTTGCCGGGAAGCTTATCTTACCGTACCCTTACGGACGGATCTGACTGCTTCCGGTGCTTTTGCTCCCTGCTCCTGCATTTTCTTTATGGCGGCATTTCCTCTTGCCATCATTCTTCGGATATCCGTCCGGGAAACATTCCATGTCCTTACTTTCTGCGGAGCTTTCTTTTCCTGCTCGGACAAATGACATTCACAGAGTTTCGGATAAACCACCATTGCTTCCGGTAATTCCAGCGGATACTCGATCATGGGATGGTACACAATATCCCGGATCACCTGCTCATAGCTTTCCATCTGTATTCTGGCTGTACTATCCTGGTAAATATTTTTCCCTTTCATGGCACTGTAGACCTGCGATGAGATATAACCCAATGATTCAAAACTACAGTATCCATAAGGAGTTACACCGAAAAGGGAATCTGGATCTTTTAAGGCATTCAGATATATATCTTTTCCCTGGGCGATCAGCCACATCCGAAAATCGGAAAAGCTGTCATCACTGCACCCTGTTTCCATCAGAATACCTGCTGCTGTCCATAAGCCATACTTATAAGCTGCATCCCGGTAACTGTAAACCAAATTATGGAATTGCAGAACATCCTCCGGTGTCATATAGAAAAGCTGTTGCTTGATCCACACCGCCGAAGCATCCAGATCGGTGCCGCACACTTCCTTTGCTTTTTCAATCAGATTCCAGAACTGATCCTTGCTCATCCCACTTCTTTTTGTTTCTTCCATCTTTCTCTCCCCTTGATGTGACGTTAATACCACAAGAATACGGCTGTAGTCTCCCACAGCCGCATGGTATCTGATATCAACGACACACTTCTTCATTGATTTCTTTTTTATCTTGCTGTTCCGCATTTGACCTCGCATCCCCGGAACCATCCCTGTTTTTCTTCTGGGAAAGGGGACACTACAGGCGGGCGGCTGGCCTGCCGCCTCTCACAGATGTCCTGGGGGTCTTTCTGATTACAACCCGGAGTCCATCTTCCGCTCTCTGGCTGGTAACGTGTATCATTATCCCCCGTCCGTGATCCTGGCGAAAGGCTGCCACCGCCTTATTCACAGCTATGCTTCCTCGCTCCAAGTCTAAGAATCTTTACCCTATACTTAATCATGGCGCTCATGCTGTCACGCTTCTACGGTTGGGAACGTACCTGTAGTGCCGATATTCACTTGCCAAAGAACAGCCGAGGGATGTCCCTCTGCTTACTAGCCGATGGCAGTGTATTTTTTTATTCACTTCACAGAAAAATTTTTTATCGTGCTTCCCCGGATCTGTTTTTCTTTTTTCCTTTTGCCGGATTCTTCTGCTGTGCATCTTTCTTCTGCTTTTCTTTCTGCTCTTTGGCTTCTTCCGGCGGCATCTTCATTACATGAAGTTCCCCGTTAAACAGGGTGAAAACTTCCGGTGACTGATATTTTTCTTTAAACTTTTCAATCTGCTCCGGTGTCAGCGAAGTAAAATCATCTTCTGTCAGTCCTACTACAAGGAATGTTCCGGCAATGGCATCATAGACCTGTCCTCGGTCATCGTACAATGCCCGATTTAACGGCAGCCCCTCAAATTTTCCATTGCCGTTTAAAAGAATTCCAACCTCATCCTCAAACGGATAGGTCATCTCAATGTCACCACCTACCGCCTGCTGCAGATCCTCCAGCTCATTGGGGATGCTCTTGACATAAGGTGCTTTCATCGGCTCGACTACCAGCACCGTCATCATTTCTTCCTGCATTTCGGACACTTCTTTCTCATCCATCGTATCAATCCTCCTGTCTGTTCATTCTAATAGTCAGCCGATGAGCCCCTTTTGTTTTATTCAAATTTCACGGACTTTTTGATCTTCTCACGTAATCTCCGTAGTCTTGTATAAACCGTCTGCTCTGGCAGTTCCATGTGATAGCTAATCTCTTTTGGTGCATATCCCATCATCTTCAGGACAATCATCTGGAGAGTTTTCTTGTCAGTCGATAAGAGAATCTGGAGCAGTTCTTCGTTCTCCACGGCTTCCAGCAGGGACTCCACACTCTCTGGCTGGGACTCTTTGTTTTCTTTTTCTTCCAGGAGCAGTTCCATGCAGTCCAGAAGCGAAGTCTGATGTTCCCGGAATCTCCGCTCTGCCTTGAAATCATCCCAGTCATACTCCCGGAGCTTCTGGATTGTCTCTTCGTCCACGCCTTGTTCATACAGAATCTTCTCTTCCTCTGCTTTCCACTGGTTCCATCTATATTCTTCTCTTGCTTTATTGTAAGCCACTTTTATTTTCCTCCGATCTGAATTTTTTGTGAAATCAAATCGGAGTGTGGCGGTGATCTGGCTCGTTCTTCCTGTCTACAGGAATGTCCGGCATCTCTGCTGTCTCCCTGCAAACACGGAACTCCTTTGTAATCATTTTTTTACAAAGGCACAGTGTATCGGATGAACCTGTCAGCTAACGGTCAGAAAACTGTCAATTGGCGGTCAGTTTTTCATCACCTTCTTTCCAAAAATAAATAAAATAAGACGAACAATCTTTTTACGGATCATTCGCCTTACTGTTTTTCAATTTCATTATTCAATTCAAATTTGTAACCTATATCTCGCACACTGACAATACAGTTTCCTGCACCATCTTCAATAATACTCAACTTTTTTCTTAATCGCTTTACCAGACACCAGATAATATTTTTTATGTCACCAACAGGATAGTCTTTCCAGATAAGTTGATAAATCTGTTCATATGTATAGATTCTCATAGGTGCTGAAACCAATAAATACAGAAAATCATACTCTCGCCGTGTTAAACACAATTGTTTCTCATATAAATATATTTGATGTTCTTCATTATTGATAAATAAATTGCCAGTTTGTATATTTCTATTCTTTTCCTTCTCTGTATTCCAATCCAGATATCGCCTCACTAGTGAAAAAATATGAAGTTCAATTTCTTCTGCCGAACTTTCTATATTGATTACAGAATCTGCTCCTGCCCGAATAAGTTCTTTCTTTCGATATACTGATTGATTTGTTAAAAAAGAATAGGGATAAATGTTATCCTTCTAATACAGGATATAATTTCACATGTATTTTCTATTTCCTTATATAGCTGCATTATAATAATATCATATGCAAATATACTGAGCTTGTTAAAACATTCCTGAATATCATATATAATTGTTGCTTCAATATTATTAAGGACTGGATTTTGCATTTCCAAATCACAATAAATCAATACCCTGTATTTCTTAATCATATATCATCTCTTTTTATAATCTTCCATTTAAAAGCTATATGCTTTTATAAGAAAAAACAACTGAAAAAGAACTCTAATATGGTCTTAAACACGGATATGATTTCTAAAAATAAGCTGTCATTTTTATATATACGATAATCAAATAATGTCCATTTACAATCAATAAAAATTTTTATATATTCCAAAATAATCCAAGTTCATCCGCAATTTCCTGCATTAGCGAGTCACTTTCAGCCAATAATGACGCACATCTTTTTAGTTTTTGATCCGTATTGCAATCCTGCGCACGATCCTTTTTATATCGCAGATTGTGTTCCAATCCGGCCCATGAATCCATAGCAGTCGTTCGGATCTGTATTTCGCAACGAACATATTTTTCCCCTTCGCACAGCATCACTGGAACATCTACAATCATGTGCAAACTACGGTAGCCGTTAGGCTTTGGATGCTTAATATAGTCTTTTTCCCGAACCAATCGAATAGTGCCACCACTGATTAGTGCATCGCGGATTGCATAAACATCTTGGAGATATTCACAGATAACCCGAACACCTGCTATATCATTCAAATGTTCCATAATTGATTCCAATGTCAAAGGGTATCCACGCTTTTGCAGTTTTTGGTAAATGCTGTGAGGCTCTTTGATTCGACTGGTAACGGTACGAATGGGAGAACGCTGCTCCCGAATCGTTACTTCTTTTCCAATGGTATCAAGTCGGACGGTAACGCATTGAACCGCACTTTCATAAAGCAACATGAGTTGCCTGTATTGTGATATAAACTGACCAAACTGTTCCTCATCAGGAAAGTTGATGTTTCCATTTTCTTTTAGTTCCTCATTCATGATTGTCTGCCCCCTTTATGATGCTTGTTCAAATTGGCTGTTATACAGATCAGCGTAGAAGCCACCCTTAGCCATCAGAGTTTCATGGTTACCGTATTCGATAATGTCACCGTCTTTCATAACCAAAATACAATCTGCATTTTTAATAGTGGACAGTCGGTGAGCTATGATAAAGCTGGTTCGACCTTGTGTCAGCAAATCCATTGCCTGCTGCACGTGCAATTCCGTTCTGGTGTCCACAGAACTTGTTGCCTCGTCAAGTATCATTAGCGGTGCATCTTCCAACATCGCACGGGCAATGGTAAAAAGCTGTTTCTGCCCGGCAGAGATACTGGCATTATCAGATAGCATGGTATCATAGCGGTGGGGAAGTTGGTCAATCAAATCAATCAGTCCTACTGCCCGGCATACCTCGTCCAGCTTTTCATCAGAAACATTTTGCTTGTTGTAAACAAGATTTTCACGCACGGTTCCTTCAAACATCCATGTGTCTTGTAAGACCATACCAAACAGATTATGGAGATTTTCTCGTGTCAGTGATGTTGTGGGGATTCCATCAATGGAAATACTGCCGGAGTTTACCTCGTAAAAACGCATCAGCAAATTAACAATCGTAGTCTTACCTGCACCTGTTGGTCCAACGATTGCAATTTTCTGTCCTGCTTCTACCTGATTAGAGAAGTCCTTAATAATAACTTTATCGGGATTGTAACCAAAACGCACATGGTTAAAGGTCACATTACCTTTGACCTCTTGCAGAAGTGCCGTTTTCTCACTTTCATCGGCCATTTCTTCTTCATCCAGAAATTCAAAGACACGCTGGCAAGCAGCAGCCATACTCTGAACACTTTGTAAAGCCTGAGAAATGTTCTGGAGCGGATATGTAAAGTTGCGGATATAGAGCATGAAAGCAACAATGATACCAAACTCAATTTTGCCTTGAGCCGCCAGAACTGCGCCTACGATACAAACTACTACATAGGAAAAATTTCCCGCAAACGTCATTAGCGGCTGCATAGAGCCGGAAAGGAACTGGCTTTTCCATGCACTATCATAAAGCTGTTCATTGCGTTTGTGAAAATCGCTCTGAACACTTTTTTCTCCGTTGTAAGCCTTGATGACCTGTAATCCGGTATAACTTTCTTCAACACAGCCGTTAATACCGCCTAATTCCTGCTGTTGGAGGATGAAATATTTTTGTGACTTGGAAATCAGCATTACAACTACGGCAAAGCCAGCCAGAGATGCCGCAATACCGCACAATGCCATGATCCAATTTGTATGTAACATCAGCAATGTTGCGCCAATCAATAAAGCAATATAAAAAATCATGGTAGAGAAGCATTGGTTCATTGTTTGACCAACCGTATCAACATCGTTGGTAACACGGCTCAAGGTATCGCCGATTGTATGGGAATCAAAATATTTCAAGGGCATACGGTCAATCTTCTCAGAGATGTCCCGGCGCATACCTTGGGTAACACGTTGTGTAACAGTAGCCATCAGAAAGCCTTGCACATAATTCACCACAAAGCCCAAAAGATACAGAACAGCCAGAAGCACAGCAATTTTCGTAATTGCAGAAATATCCATTGTGCCAGTCAATCCATCCTTAATCAGATTGGTCATATCACCGACTTTTCCAGGGCCGATCAAGGTTAATGCAGAACCGATGACAGAAAGCGCAACAGAAACAAACAATGCGACTTTATGTCTGCCAATATAGGAAAAGAAGTCGCTAAAAGATTTTTTCAAATTTACGGATTTCTTTTCAGTCATTTTCGATTTCCTCCTTTGAAAGCTGGGATTGTGCAATTTCTAAATATTCAGGGCAGTTCCGCAGCAATTCTTTATGTGTGCCTTTACCAACGATTTTTCCGTGATCCAATACCAAAATCTGATCGGCATCTTTTATCGTGCTGATTCTCTGTGCGACAATCAGTTTTGTGGTATCTTTTGTCTTTTTCTGTAAGGTGCTTCGCAGTGTTCTGTCTGTTTTGTAATCCAGTGCAGAGAAAGAATCATCAAAAATCAAAATTTCAGGCTTTCTTGCCACAGCACGCGCAATCGAGAGCCTTTGTTTCTGTCCACCAGAAACATTAGTACCACCCTGTGCAATAGGCGCGTCATAGGTTCCATCCATCCGCTCAACAAACTCTGTGGCCTGTGCAACGGAGATAGCTTCATGAACATCTTCGGCGTGAATTTCCCCTTTTCCATTGTCTCCAAATGCAATGTTTGAAGTAACTGTGCCGGAAAAAAGCACCGCCTTCTGCGATACATAACCAATCAGGTTATGAAGCTCTTTCTGCGGATAGTCTCGCACATCCTTACCATCTACCAGCACTTGCCCCTGTGTTGCATCATAAAAACGAGGAATCAGATTGATTAGCGTCGTCTTGCCACATCCAGTAGCTCCGATAAGTGCTACGGTTTCCCCTTTTCCAGCAGTAAAGCTGATATTATTCAGGGTATCGGCAGATGCACTGGGATAGCGGAAACTTACGTCCTTAAATTCAATATAGCCCTGTTTTGCAGTGGATGGATAACCAACTCCGTCTTGGATGCGGCTTCTGGTTTCCAAAACTTCACAAATTCGACGTGCAGATACCTGGGCGCGTGGCAACATAATAAAAATCATGTTCAGCATCATAAATGCCTGGATGACCTGAATGGCATAATTGGAGAACACCACCATATCAGAAAATACACCCAGTTTCTCTGTAACTTCTGCAGCTTCAATGATATAAGCACCAAACCAATAAACGACCAATGTTAAACCAGAACTGATTAAGGTCATTGTCGGGGACATCAGCGCCATAACGCGGTTAGCGGTCATGTTTGTTTCCGTAACTTCGTCATTTGCCTTTGCAAATTTGTTTTCCTGATATTGTTCTGCATTATAGGCACGAACCACACGGATACCCGTAAGATGTTCGCGAGTGATGCGGTTCAGATTATCGGTAAGCCCCTGAATTTTCTTAAAACGCGGGAGAGCAAATATTATAATAATTGCCAGAACAATCATTAGAATAAAAACAGATACGGCAGTTGTAGCAGTCCATTGCCAATAGTCTTTACCCGCGATTTTCATAACAGCCCATACTGCCATAATCGGAGCCTTAACAGCCATTTGAAGCCCCATTGCAATGATGTTCTGAATCTGCGTAATATCATTGGTACTGCGGCTAATCAAGCTGGCAGTGGAGAAACGATCAATCTCTTCCAGTGAAAAACTAATTGTTTTATCGAATACTTTTCCTCGAAGTGTCTGTGCAAGTCCTGCTGCTGTTTTTGCAGCAAAGTAACCTACGATTATCGAGAACATCATGCTGCCAAAGGCACACAACAGCATATAAACACCCTGAATTAGAATATCGTGCATAGAACTGCCTTCGGTTTGTACCAGCGTAGTAATTGCAGACATATAATCTGGCATTTTTAAGTCCAGCCAGACCTGCCCTACAATAAACAGAACGCATATTCCAATCCACATACATTGCCGCTTGGTCAAATATTTCATAATTTTTGTCATATTTCATACCCCCTTTTATGAATGCATACTATTAAAAGCATGCTGTTAAATTGTTCCAAATATATGTCCACCATAAGGTGGACATATATTATTGAATAAGTAATCTTTACAAAAAAGAGTCTCGCACTTTTTGTAATAGGCTGACCAGAATAGCACGTTCTGTATCTGTCAGAACAGCAGTTAAATCCGTTTCAACTTTTTGTGCATTTGCCTCTGCTTTACGACAACAAGACAAACCTTCTGGTGTAATCCGAACCATTTTAACACGTTTATCCTCTGGACTCGTAAAACCTTCTATAAATCCTTTTTGCTCCAAGCGGCGAACAATTCCTGCTGCTGTGGATTGGGCAACATGAAGTGATTGTTCTAAACGTTTTAATTCTAATTGCTTATCGACTGCTTTTTCCAATTCAATCAAAACACTTATTTGAGACATCGTTAAATCATCTTGCCGAAGTGTATTGTTCGCGTTTTTTTCCAGCTCAGTATGAATTTGTCGAATCAATACGGCACATCGTTCTTCTTTCATTATAATCCTCCTTGGGTTAAATAATAGCATACTTTTATTTTATTTTCAATAGTATGCTGTTATTTTTTATTATGCTTCTAATTTATCAGCCCATATCCCATGATTGTTCCGTTATTAATATTATAATTTTTCTGGTTCACGGCATTGCTGGAGTTTCCTTCTACGGTGTATACGGTACTGCCTTCAGTTTTCTCCACGATTCCCACATGATCTGAGGTTCCATCCCCGTTCCAGTCAAAGAAGATCAGGGTTCCGGGTGCTGGCGAGTATCCTCTGCTCTTCCATTTTCCCTTGCTCTGGAACCATGCGATTCCATCGTCGCACAGAGAGAACTTCGGCATCTTGCCGCTCTCAATCAGTCCTGCCTGATCCCCACACCAGCTGGCAAAGCAGGCACACCATGCCACATGGCTGTCAAAGCCATACCACGACCAGAACTTCTGGCCTCCTTCATTTCCAAGCTGGGTAAGTGCCACGGATACAATCTGGCCGTTGCCTCCAAACAGGCCGGCAAACAATCCGCCGCTGGAATAATACCGCAGGACGTGCGGGACGTACTCAGGATCGCCATAGGCACTCCAGCCATGCGAAGCTGCCTGCTCATTGGAAAACTGCAGGGCGTTTTCTGCACTGTAACCGCCATACTTCCGTATCGCCCACGTTATGTATCCGTTACCGTAGTTATATCCTTGCAAGGACAACTTCAGCTTATCCATGTCCTGTGGGCTTGTGCATCCCGCTTCCTTCAGGCAGTCTGCATAATACTGGATTCCCACCTGTATGGAGTAGTCTGCATCCTGGATGGCATTGGGACTGTTGGAGTACCTGGTGTTGTATGGGCACTCACTGCTCTGCATGGGATCGTTTCCCCGGCCGCCGGATTCCTGCATCATGATCGCCTGTATCACAGAAACATATTCGGGAATTCCGTACTGGTTGGCATATTTTTGGATGGTTGCTGTATAGGAAAGAACTTCCTGACTCAGTGCTTCGTTGCTCTCCGAGCTTCCCGAAAATGCCGCACCGCCAATGATTCCAACCATGATAACCAGTAGAAGAACAATCACTGCTCCGGCGGCTCCCAGTGCAGCCATCATGGACTGCACGGTTTTCGCTGCCGCTTCCACGGCGGCCTTGGTGGCCTTGAAAGTATTCTCCCCTGCCCTTGCCGTTTTCTGTATCCGGCGGACGCTGTTGGAAGTCTGCATGGCTGCTTTCTTGGCCGCCTGCTTCGTTGCCCTTTGTTCCATCTGCTTCTGCATCCGGGCTGTCAGGACGTTAGAACTGGTCGCACGAAGTTTCTGTTCTGGCTGTGCACTGATCTTTGCAGACTGTGGAGCCGTCTTGATGGTACGCTTCTGCATGGTTTTCGGCTCCGGCTGCATCCTCGGCTTCTCCCTGATCCGGATGGTTTCCGGCTGTTTCTGACGAATGGCATTCTGCCTTGCAGCATTCTCTGCTGCGTTTTTCCGTTTCTGTTCCATGGTGGAGAACTGCCTGGTTTCCGGTATTTCCTGCCCGTTCTGGATTCTCGGTGTCTCCCTGGCTGCCCGTATCTTCTGCTCTTTTGTTTTGACTGCATCTGAAACTGCCTTTTGCCGCTGGGCTTTCTGAATCTGTGCTTCCTGAATTTCCCGGCTTTTGACTTTTCCGTTTACAGCTGCCTGTTCCTGGATCTTTTGCCTGGGTGCTTCCCGGCTGGCAGGATTGGCGGTCTGTGTGTCCCACGTTTCTCTGTCTGCGTCTTTTTTTCCAGCAGCTCTCTGCTTGATCTTCTCATAGGAAGCCTGTGCGGCTGTCTTTCCCGCTCCGGTTACGGTTCTTCCTGTCTTTCTGACTGCCCATTTCTCTGCGGATGCGACTTTCCCACTGGCATATTCAGATGGGGACTGTTCCCCCATATCGTTGTCCCTGGCATTTGCGATGGTCTGGTATTTTTCCTTGCTCTCCAGTATGGCCGTCCGCATCAGCTCCCTGGGGATTCTGGAGGCAGGATTTTTGGTCTTTGGTTTTGTCGTGACTTCTTTGGTTTTGATATCCTTCATCTCTCACCTCCAGTCCCGGTCTGTACCGCTCTTACGCTTCGCCCGGCTTGGTCGTCATCAGGCGGTACAGTTTGGTATTTCTCGGAAACGAATTTTCAAACGGCACCAGATTTCCAGAGCAGCGGATTAGGCCGTGGCCGGCACCCACATTGGTGATGTAGGATAACTGGTTGTCTGAAATATTCAGAAGTGCCGCCAGCTCATCCCGGTCGGTGGTGGCCTGATTCAAAAGAATCAGGAACTCACTGTTTGCCAGCATCAGACGGGCAGTATCGGATTTCAGAAGTTCTTCTACGTTCTGGGTAAGCCCGGTGACAAATCCGGAATACTTACGGATACGCTTGTACAGGCGGTAGAAAAAGTCCGCACTGTATTCGTAACGGAACAGCAGATAAAACTCATCCGCAAAGATCCATGTCGTTTTTCCCTTCTTCCAGTTCTGGATCACACGGTTGAAAATCGAATCCAATGTGACCAGCATGCCAAGGGGCATCAGCTGTTCGCCCAGCTCCCGGATGTCATAGTCGATGATACGGCTCTTCGTGTTGACATTGGTTTCCTGGGCAAAGGTGTTCAGACTTCCGTTGATAAACAGTTCCGAAGACAGGGCCAGTCCTCTGGCTTCTTCCTCCGGCTGGAGCATGAGCTGTCGGTACAGGTCTTTCAAAGTCGGCACCTGCCCTTTGTAACCGCCCCTCATATAGTCCCGGTACACATCTGCGGTGCAGCGGTCGAGGATGGATTTTTCCTTTGCCGAAAGGTTTCCGGCTCCTACGAGCTGCTCAAACAGGGACAGGATAAATTCTGATTTTTCAATCAGAGGGTTGCGGTCATTGCCATAGGCGGAATCCATGTCCAGTGCATTCAGATGGGTATCCGAGGTTGCCGAGATTCGGATGACCTCTCCGTTTAAGGCTTCCACCAGAGAAGCAAACTCCGACTCCGGATCGAGGATGAGGATGTCATCTTCTGTGGAAAGGGCAAGGTCTACGATTTCTTCTTTTGCCGAGAAGCTCTTTCCCGAACCACTGACGCCCAATCGGAATGAATTGCCGTTTAACAGCTTTCTTCGGTCTGCCACCAGCATATTTTTGCTGACTGCATTCTGCCCGTAGTAGATGCCGCCCGGCTGCATGATCTCCTGGGTATGGAACGGAATGAGGACGGCAGTGGACTCTGTGGTAAGGGTACGCACGGCATCGATTTTCCGCAGGCCATACGGCAGGACGGTGTTCAGTCCATCGACCTGTTGCCACTTCAGGGTTGCCATCTGGCAGAGGTGTTTTCTTGCAATGGAATACAGGGTTTCCGTATCAGAATCCAGCTGTTTCTTGCTGTCTGCCATATGTACCATGGTCAGGATGCCGAACATCATCCTCTGATCCCTGGTAGTCAGGTCATCCAGCATCTCCTTAGTCTCTTTTCTCTGCAGCTCCATATCGTAAGGAACCACGGCAGAAAAATTATTGTTGGCGTTCTGGCGTCTCTGCCAGTTGGTGACATTTGTCTCCACGCCCAGCAGTCGGTTCTGGATCTCCCTCACTGCTTCGTCTGTTGGCACCGGGATGATGTCAATGGACAGCATCAGGTTTCTGCCAAGGCCGCACAGCTCCGATACCATCTCGTCTTTTACATAGCTGGCATAATCTTCCATAAAAAGGACTCTGCCGTACTGCTCACCCAGCTTGAAATGGTCGTTGTGGAATTCCATCGTGTCCGGGCAGATCCAGTCTTTGAAGCTATGTCCTTTTTTCGCAAAGGCTTTCATGTCAAACGGGAAACTCTGTGGAACGTCTGCCTTGAAAAAGTCTCGGAAGATCTGGAGCCTCTGTTCTGCATCCAGTTCTTCCCCGATGGAGGACAGCTTGGCCAGATGGGTGATGATATCTGTTCCCACACGGGCGAAATAGGTTCTGGCTTCATCAATATTTTTCTTGTGGACGCTGACGGTCAGATAGCGTTCCTGATAGATGCTGTTGTTGGTACCGGAGATCTTGGACAGGAGCATGTCGTTGTACTCCTTCCGGTATTCATCCAGCCCGTCCCCTTTCATCGGAATCAGCAGAGACTGCTCAAACTCTTCCTTGTTGATCTTGCGGTTGTTCAGGGTGATCTTCGCTGTGCAGCCGGAATCCAGTGCATTTAAAAGCTCTGAATAATCCAGGAACATTTCTGTCTTGTCCGCTTTGCTGGCAATGGAATAGTTGATATCCGTAAACCGGAATGTCCGGGAAAATTTATTCTCTACCTGAAAAATCCCATCCGGCCAGATCTTACGGATGGGGATCGCCTGCTGGACAGACTTCGGTACTCTGAATTTTTCTTTGTCCTGTTTCAGTGTCTGACTCAGGGTTTTAATCAAAGGCATCACCCCTTCCTTTTCGCTTCTTTGGTTTCTTCTGTTTTGTCCGCTTCTTCTCCAGAAGCTCTGCTCCGTTTCCCATCATTTTTTCACCCAGCCGCAGGCTCTCTTCCATGCAGGAAAAGTACAGGTTCTCTGATTTGAATACCAGCCGTTTCGGATACAGCAGTTCGGATTTGATGACTGCCCATGCAAACTGTTCTGCCGTCATGCCGTGGTAACGGAAAAAGCCGCAGGCTGCAAAGGGAGCCGCCCCAAGCACACACAGCCATCCGGTTACCTGTTCCCCGGCATACTTTCTGGTGAGGAAATAAATCCCAAGGGCTGCCAGAATCGCCAGTACCGAAAAAAGGCACTGCCGGAAACTTAAGCCCCAGAACATTGACTCCTGATAGTCTCGGATTTCTTTATTCATTTTCACTTCCATGTTGTTTTCTACCTTTCTCTTTGTGATTTCTGCTTTTTCTTTGGTTTCTGTTTGGATGCATCCACCATCTGGATGCCGTGGCTTTCCATAAATTCCCTGGTCCCCTGCGGATCATATTCTGCCAGTTTTTTCAGGTCGAAGGCAACCTTCTGAAAGGTGCAGTAACCGGAAACTGCGGTCTCCGGCAGTACCCTGCCCAGCTTGTATTTCTGGATAAAACGCAGATGCTCTTTGCTGAAATTGTGGTCGATATAGGCTTCGTTCACACCGTTCAGCGGAGCATGGTGCAGGTTCACCGTAAGGTCGGAAAAAAGTTCCGGGTATCCGTATTCTGTCTGGTAGATCCCGACATACAGTCGGTCCCTGTCCAGGTAGCCGCTGACCCGTAAGAATACTTCCTCCGGCTGCTCTCCACTGTCATAAATTAATTTCTTTGGTTCTTCCATTCCTTTCTGCCTCCTATAATCCCATGATTTCTTTTACGATCCTGTCAGATGCCTTCACTGCCCCGACCAGTACCAGTAAGTTAAAGACCAGCTCCCCGATGTAGTTCCAGACAATCGTCACGGCGGACAGACTGGTATCCCCGACGGCCGGCGGACTCGCCGCAAACACCGAAAAGATGATGCAGGCCAGTGCGATGATGGCACCTTCCAGACATACCCCGGCGTAGGAACGGATAAAGTTCTTCCCTACAGACTGGGTTGGTTCCCCGGCAAAGGTTGCCAGCGGGATCGGTGCGATGGCTGTGTACATATACAGCTTGAACATTCTTCCATATACAGTTAGAATCATGACAAATGACAATACCGTAATCAGCAGGCTGCCCAATAGGGTTACGATCCACAAAGGGATGGATTCTAGCATCCCGACAGCTTCGATCTTGTCCACGATCTCTGATGGCAGTTCCGTCACCGTTCCACCTGCCATCCCGGAATGGGACATAATATTTGCCACGATCCCCTGCACAATGGAAAAAATTGCCGTCAGAAGCTCCATGCCGGACATGACGGCTCCCTGTGCCAGTGCGAAACGGATAAAGGCTTTCACTACGTGTTCCGGCTTCTTCATATCCGTGAAGCTCCCACAGGTTTTCACCAGCCCTGCCGCAAAAAATAAGACCAGCAGGCCGTACCCGATGGCTCGGAGCCCTCCGTTGATGTTCGTCATCACGCTCCAGATCGCACCGCCCTTGAAATTCTCCGGGCTTTGCGTCAGCAGTGTCCAGATCTCGGCCAGCTTGTCACTCCAGGTCTGCAAGGCAGAATTCAGATTCTGTACGATCCAGTTATCACTCAAACAGTTTCACCTCCCATCCTGCAAAAGTGAGCGGGGAACCAGCATTTCGCATGGCCCCCCTTCTGGTCTCTGATCCTAACCCATGATCAGGTCCAGGATCTCTTTTGCAAAGGTAATGATGATACCGCCTGCCAGTGTCAGGAATCCGTTTGCCCTCTGGCTCGGATCGTGGCTCTTTAAGGACAGGCCGACCTGCACGATACCAAACCCAAGCAGGATCAGGCCAATGGCTCGGATCAGGGAAAAGATAAACGTGGACAGGTTATTGACGACTGCCAGCGGATCGCCTGCAGCGTAAACGCAGGTTGCCCCGATGCAGAAGGTCAGCACCATCACCGCATACAGGGCAAACAGTTTCTTCTGCCCTCTCTTCATCTTCAGCGGTGTGGTCTCTTTTTTGGTTTCCGTGTGTTTCTTATTTTTCAGTAAATTCATCGGCATTCCTCCAATCAAAAAAGCTCCCCGATGATGTCCTCATCCAGAAGCAGTTCGTAGTCGTTATATCTTGTTTCGTCAAAGGTAAAATCGTCATGTGCCAGCGGTGCTTTCGCATAGTTGAACGGGCCGGCAACGCCGTCCTCGGTATACCGGATGTTGGGGTGCTTCATCAAGTCATACTTGGCATCCAGTATGGGCCGCTCCCCACGGATAAACAAAAGGGCATTCTGGTTGTCCAGCATACGGACTTCATCCGGCTGCAGCAGTTCCCTTCCGCTCTGCTGGAAGTTGGTGGAGTAGCTGCCGGATTTTCCCTTGGTCTGGCCGTAGGTGTTTGTGTCAATGGTCTCTTTTCCCAGTAATTCTGATACATATTTGTGTGTCTCTTTTTCGTTGCCGCCCAGGTATAAAAACTCATCGCAGTTGCCTACCAGACTCTCCCACGAGTCCTTGAACAGAGCTTTTAGCTGGCTCATGTTCTGGATGATGATGCTGCAGTAAATGGAACGGGATCGGCAGGTTGCCAGGATCTTCTCAAACTCGTTTGGCAGGGATACGTTTGGAAACTCATCCATGATGCAGTTGACCGGAACCGGAAGGGCACCGCCATGCACACGGTCTGCCATGTAATAAAGAGTCTGGAAAAGCTGGCTGTAGATCATGCCTACCAGATAATTCAAAGAGGTATCCGCATCCGGGATACAGCAGAAAAGGGCTACTTTCTTCTCGCCCATGCTGGAAAGATCCAGCTCATCGGTATTGGTCAGCTTGGCGATCTGCGGCAGGTTGAAGGCTGCCAGACGGACACCGACACTGATCAGGATGGACTTGGCGGTTTTTCCTGCCGCCTGCTTGTAAATGTGGTACTGCTTCACGGCAATGCTGTCCGGGTCCCGCATCTCCAGACGGTCAAACAAAATGTCTAGAGGGGACTCGTAGTCCTCGTCCTCTTCTTTTACCTGGGCAGAACCTAACATCTCCATGATCATGGCGAAGTTCTGTTCTTCCGGCGGAGCTTCGTGGAGCAGGTACAGCATCAGTGCCTGAAGCAGTGCAGTTTCGCTCTTCTCCCAGAAGGGATCGGAGGACTGGGAACCTTTGGGTGTGGTGTTTTGTATCAGATTAGAAATGAGACGGAGTACGTCTTTGTCATCGTGGACGTACTCGAATGGATTGTAACAAAAAGATGTGTCGGGATTGATGAGGTCAAAGACACGCACCTCATATCCCTTTTTCTCCAGCAGACCGCCTGTCTTTCGGAGCAGCTCCGCTTTCGGGTCTGTGATGACCATCGAGCAGCAGCACTGCATGATATTCGGCAGGGCAAAGCCTCTGGATTTTCCTGCACCGGAACCGCCCACCACAAGGATGTTCAGACACCTGCGGTGCTTGTGGGTATCCAGGCTGATGCGGAAGTTCTGGGTTAACAGGATGTTCTGGGAGTACGGCTTCTGGCTGTATTTCTTACAGATCTGTCTAGCATCGCCCCATCTGGCGGAGCCATGCTCTTCCCCTCTGCGGTAGTTCTTCTGGCTGGAATAAAAAATGCCGATCCCAGCTGCGTAGAGTAACGTGCAGACCAGTACCGACTTGATGGTATATTCCGTATAATGAAGCTGGAACGGGTGGTTCAGCTTTTCGGTGAGAACCTCCATCAGCTCGAAAAGATTCCTTCCCGGCTGGATGGCATCCGCAATCAGGATCGCTGCCCACCAGATGACGGGCAGTCCGGCAAGCCAGATCACCCAGTCTGACTTCCGGCTTCCTGTTACCGGGATGGCTGCTGTTTTGGCCTCTCTGCTCTTGGCAGGTCCGTGATGTGGAAACTGTCCACTCCCGGAACAAGGGCAAGGCTGCTTCCATTCTCCCAGTTTACATGGATCTGCCCTGCATCGTCTACCATATCCACCTTACCTTTTAAGCCGGGTGGCATGTGACTTTCCCCTTCCATGCTGTTAAGCGTGACCTCTGTTCCAGGCGGATATCTTCTCCGCATGGATTCCAATCTTTCGCTTGTCATATTTCTGTACATTTGTACCGCCTCCTTTCATCTTCCCCGTCCACGGTATGGGCGGTATCTGGATTTCATGACCTTTAAGAGGACGCTGTCGATCCCATCGGAATAGCGTCCGTTTTTCAGGTATGTGTCCCGAAGTTGGTTTAAGGCTTCTACGGATTTGCTGTGTTCGGCTTCTGTCAGGTAGAGCTTTCCCTCTTCCTGCTCTGCCAGCTTCAGAACCAGATCCCGTGTGGTATCCACCGGAAGCCCCTGTTCTTTTTCCTGCCGGAACACTTCCCGGAGTGCATGGATCAGCATGTGGTTCATGATCCGGTCCATCTTTACATATCGCATTCTTGTCATAGGCGAGCCTCCTTTTTTCCTCTTTTTTCTCAACCACAACATACCACACTTCCTCTCGGAAAGCTACTGCAAAAGAGCCGGAAAAGCCCCTTTTTATCAGCGTTCCGGGGACTTTTTGTTCTTGGCTGGTTTCTCTGTTTTTTCCTCCGGGACGGCAAATTCATCGGGCATAAATTCCTGTTCGCTTTTGCCAAGGTTACGGTCTACCTGTTTGCCAATAGAATATGCTGCACTCTTTACGTCCTGGATAAAGGAACGTAAGTCTTTAGGGTCTTTCTGCCCGAATGCCTGCATCTCGCAAACCTTATCAAAGGAGAATCCGGAGACATCCACACCGTATTTCTGTGCTGTCACATATGCCGCACAATAAGCCTGTGCCGATACCCCAGCCCGGCTGTAACTTCCATCGTGGTGGTCCAGGGATGCATACGCCAGTTCCCGGCTGATGGAATGGAACGTTGCATTTTCGCTCATGCCGTTTCGGACATAGATCGTCCGCTTACTTGGAATGTACTGTGCCTGCACCTTATCCGGCAGGTTGTCTGCAATCTGGATTCTTACCTCGCTGTCGGTCAGCAGAGCTTCCATCAGCTGGTCCATCGGTTTTGGCTCCGGCTCTTCCGGCTGTTTGGTGCGGATCTGGCTGATGTCATAGGCTTTCTGGATGGAGTACCCCTGCTGGATGACGCCGTCCTTTTCGTATTCCTGACCAACAATAAAGTTGTATCCTTTACTTCCGGTCTTGACGGCCTTGCCTTCTTCCTTCCATTTTTCGAAGGTCTTGACCTGCCGGATCTCCGGGTTCTGTGCGTAGAGCAGGAACAGGTTGTCTGTCCTCTGCGGCTTGCACTGTCCCATAAAATCAAGGAACCCTTTTAAGGAGCCCCCATTCTGGAAAACCTCCTGTGCTTTCCCATCGATCATGCCCCAGAGTTCTTCCCTCTCCTTCTTTTTCTGTGCGGCATATTCTTCTTTCGATAACCGCTGGGTGGACTGCTCCTGCGAGTCCTGCCCTAAAAATTTTGTCAGGTCCATCTTCTACCTCGCTTTCGTCTTTCGTTTATTTTTTGCTCTCTTCTGCGTTTTCTTTGGTCCACGGTTCTTTTCCCGGCTCCGCTTCTGGGATTCCTCTGCTTTCTCCCTTTTGATGTTCTCCAGTTCCCGGCGGACACTGGGACGCTCCTGTTCCTTCTGTCTTGCTCCATCAGTCCCTTTTTCCTGCCCGGTAGAAGTATTTCTGCTGTGCAAGGAAGAGCCGGACAGATTCTCTTCCCCCTCTTCCTGCACCGGGATAAAATTTTCCGGTTCAGAAAACTCCTTTTCGGGATGATTCTGGTTCTTTTCCCCTTCAGAAAAATCCATGTCACCGACCTGGAATGCCTCGTCCAGATCGCTGATCTCGAACTGCACTTCGCCCTCCGGCATCTGCACAGTTTCCTGTACCGCTCCGGTTTCCGGTGCTTCCATTCCTTCGGTTACCTCATGGACAGCTTCCCCGACCTCACTTCTGACAAAATCAAGGTTCATCTTATCCATGACCCGGTTGACCTTGGCTGCATCATCTGCAAAGACCATGACCTCGCTCATCTCCGGGTTCTTTTTATCCCGGATAATGACATAGAGCAGCCCTCGTTTCCTGCCCTCACTGCAGAATTCTCTCAGGCGGTCGGACGGTACGGTAAAGAACTTCAATGGCTTGTTCTCCTTTAACATCCGCACCATCCGGGTCTTGCCCCTTGTTTTCTTCTGGTCTTTTAATACAGCGGCAACAAATACCGCCAGATGCTTTGCCAGCGTGCCGGAAAGCCTGAGCCCGTGGTCCACGCCGTCCAGGGAGTACCGGACGATCTGGTCCGCCGCATCGCCTCCATAATTCATACTGTTCACCTGCTTTCTGTTTCCTTTTCTCTGATTTTCTCCGTCTTATTTTCTTCCTGTTCTGCCTGTCTCTGGATCTGCTCTGCCAGACGCATCTTTTCTTCCATCTCTTTGGACTGCTGTTCGATCCGGATACAAATGCGGATATCCTTCCGAAGCGGCTTTAGTTCTTCGTTGATCTGACCGATCCGGACACTGTCCGGTTCGCTCCGGTAGAGCCGCTTCCGTTCTTTGGTGAGTGCCTGTACCTGTTCTTCCAATGGGATTCGGTATTCCAGCAGCTCTTCACGGGTGGTGATCTGATGCTTCTGGAGGAATTCCATCTGCTCGATCCTGGCATCCAGTTTTCGGATATCTGCCCGGAGCACCGGGGAGATCCTTTTCGGCTTCTGCTTTAGAACACCCATCTGATACAGATAAGAATAGTACAGGGCCTGTATCCCCTTTAACTTCTTTTTCGGGGTTCGGGAAGTTCCTTCTTTCCCAGCAGGAGTCCTGCTCTTTGGCTGTAAGATCCACTGCCGGATACTCTCTTCCGAGTAATTCTTTCCAAGGCTCCGCAGACGGATATACCGTTCCATCCCCGGTGCTTTTAATGCAATGTACTTCCGGTTCAGCTTCCACTGGTATCCCCTCTGCTTCATCTGGTCCAGAAACTGTTTCCATGTGAAGCTTTCTGCCACCGCATCCCGGATATCCAGACGGATCGAGGTTCTCCAGGTCGGTTTTCCGTCCTGTTCTGCCATCCACTGGGCATAGGATTTCCCCTTGCTGTTTTTCGGTTCGATGACGGATAATCCGTATTTCAGGCATAAGGCATCCGATGCTTTCCGCACATCCTCGTAATAACTTCTGCTGTTGCTGTGGTACTTTTTCCCATCTTCCATGCTCACAGAATTAAACACGATGTGGTTGTGGTAATGTTCCGTATTCAGATGGGTGGTGATGACTGCTTCGTATTTTCCCTGAAGAAGCCTTTCCGTCAGTTCCATGCCGATCTGGTGTGCCAGTTCCGGGGTGACTTCCCCTTTGGCAAAGCTCTGCACCAGATGGTAGCCTTGTACCCCGTCCATCTTGTGGTAGCGTTTCTTCGTTTCTACCATATCTTGATAGGCAGTCTCGCAGACACAGCCGATGGCATCCTCAAAAACGGAACGCTCTGTCTTGTCCCGGTTCATGGCGTAATCGATGGCTTCTTCCAGAGAGCCGGCACTCTGCCCTTTCTTTGTAGTCTTATCCTTATTTCGGATGTAAGTGATGGAATTGTCCAGACGGCTGACCGGGATGATGCTGGTGTATGCCATCGGCTACCATTCCTCTTTGACCAGCCTCCATGTCTCTTTCGTCATGCGGAGCATTTCCCGGATACTCTCTTCCCCGGCCATCCCACAGCCATTGGCTACATGGGCAAGCTGGTTGGCGTTGTTGCACAGACCGGATATTTTCCGTAAAAGCTCCGTATGATGCTCACAGGGTCTTGCCCGGACTTCGCCGCCCATGACAATGGACCGGATATATTCCTCACGGGACAGGCCGCTTTTTTCTACCTGTTCTTCCAGAAAACGCAGCTCCTTTGCATTGAGGCGGACTGGTATCACATGGTTTCTTTTTCTCATCTCTTCACCTGCTTTCCAACGGGTTATTGATTACTCCATTACATATCACGGTTTTTCCAGATCAGAAAGCCTGCCAGAACGCCGATGGCTACCGCTGCAGCAATGATCTTTTTCTTCATATGGGCCTCACCCCCTTTCCTGTACCTGGCACAGCTCCATCGGGGCGAACATGATCCCCCTCTTTTCCATCTCTTTTGCAAATTCCAGAAGGTTCCATTTCTTCCCATCAATCATGGCAGATTCTGCATCCAGATAGTGGCAGGTGGATACGTTCCGCTCTCCATTTGGGGCATTCTGTACAAGACTCTCCCCGTTTGCCAGACGGAACAGTTCCTGCCCTTTTCCATCCACAAATCGGATGCATACGCCGTGGTCGACGCTCTCTTTTTTCTTCGCCCGGCACCGCTCCAGTGCCTCATCCTCACGTTTTCCTGAGATCAGTAAACACATCGCAAATACGCCCATTGCCCCTCCGGTCATTGTACCAAGTATAAATCCTAACATTTTTTCGTTCTCCTTTCGTCTGATTGCCGTCCAGCATGGGGATTGGGGTTCTCCCCAAAGTGCGTTTGGATATCCAAACGCTATGCTTGCAAAACCAGTCGCATTTTGCTTCGTCCCCTCTGAACCTGTTCTTTCTCTGAATTACTCGTTTTCCTTGATTTTGCTCAACCCATCCAGTGTGGTACAGATGATATGGAGTCTGTCAGCCATGCTGATCTCCGTATTCATCGTCCCGGTGGTCTCTTTTCCGCAGACGACCACCATCCTGCACCGCCTTAAGATCTGGTGGGACATTCTCCGCATGGCCTGCATATCCTCTGCATCCCCATCATCAAGGAATGGGGAAAAGCTGTACTGTGGGCAGATCGGTACATATCCCAGTTCGTAGATCTTCCTGCAGTACCGCTGCACTTTGGTCTTTCCCTCTTCTGCAGAACAGCAGACATAAGCAAGTGCCTGTTCCAATACGACCATCTCCTTTCCTTACCGGACAGGTTTTCTCTGTCCGGCATGATCTAAAAAAACACCCACAAAGCATTCCGGCTCTGTGGATGTCTTGTGGACATCTGGATTCTTTTCTTTCTTTTTTCAGATGTCTGGCAGACATCCGGTTACTGCGATTCTTCGTTTTCCGCTTCTTCCAATGCTTCCAGTGCGATACGGACACGGTCGCTTCCTAGCTTATAATACGCATCCGTCACTTCAATGCCGACTGCCTGATAGCCCGACTCTGTCGCCGCAAGGATGGTGGTACCAGCTCCGGCAAACGGATCTAAGATCAAACCTCCTGGCTCGCAGATCTGAATGACATCCTTCATCAGCTGGAGAGGCTTCTCTGTCACATGGATGCGGTTCTGGGGATTTCCATAACGGAACACACCCGGAAGGCAGGACACCGGACGGTTGATCGGCATCGGGCCGTTGCTTCCCCACACGATATATTCTGCCTGCTGGCGGAACCTGCCTTTCTGCGGACGGGAATTTCCCTTGTCCCAGACGGCAGTTCCTCTCCAGATCCACCCTGCCCACTGGAGGGCATCGGTGATGGACGGGTACTGTCGCCAGTCAATAAAAAGGCAGATCGGAGCCCCTCTTTTGCAGGCTTTCCGCACATCGTACAGCCATTCTGCCATCCAGTGGGTCCAGGAACGCTGATCCTTGTTATCCCCATCAAAGTCCGGCAGGGCATTCTCTGCTTTCATGCTGCTGTACTTCTGGTTGGTGGTACGGTTGCGTTCGTTCTGCTTGGTTCCCCCGGACGCATAGGGCGGATCGGTCACAACTGCATCAAAGATCCCCGGCTGGAATCCTTTGACCAGTTTTAAGGTATCCCCATGCAGGATACGCCAGTTCTCCCCTCCGGCAGACTCATCCGGCATACAGTCTGGTTTTAAAAGATCTTCAAGTTTCAGGGTATTTCCCATAGGCATCATCCTTTCGGTCGCTTATTTTCCAGATTTCTCTGGAAGTGCTTTTTCTTTATGGAACTGCTCATCGGCAGGTATCCTCTCTTTTCGGTGTTTCCTTTCTCGGCGTTCTGGACGGTTCACGGTGATTCGACAGTTCAGTTTCCACATATTCACTGATGATCCCCAGTGCTTCATAGTAATTGCCGCTCTTGTAGACACGGTCTGCCATCTCGTTTGCCTGCCCAGACATTCCGGCTCGCCTCAGAAGTCTTGCAGCATCCCCAAGGATGGAGAAAATATTTCCGTCATGCCCTAAGAGCTTGAGTTTTGGACGGAGCTGCTTCTGTTCCGGTTGCTTTTCCTGTACGCCATTTTCCGGTACTTTCATCTGTATCTGGAAATCTGAGCCGGCGCCGACATAAAAATGCAGATATAATTCGCCGCCATCTACTTTGATCTCCCGTTGTTCCAGACTTTCTCCCCAGCCATCGCTGTACTGGCCTCGCAGGTATCCTTCCAGCTCGACATATTCCCCTGGTGTCAGAGGTTTGCAGAGCGTCAGGCTGGCACAGCCATATAAAACGCCATCCTGCTCTTTTACCCCCATCGTGATGCATTCTACTTTTTCCCGGACACTGTCGCTTCCGTGAAAATGCACCATCAGGTTTCCTGGCTCATGGCCAGGTGTACTGAGCCGGTTGACCTCCGCAATTTTTTCTGCGATGGCTTCCTGATATGGCACCTGCTCGTTTCCTTCCAACGGGTCTGCCTCTTCCCAGTCCACAATGTCCGAGCGATCCGGGATAAAACTTGCCATGACAGGGGACAGCATTTCCACTTCTATTTTGTCTTTCACAGGCATCACCTCACTTCCCTGCTCTGCCGTTTCTCCGGTGTCCTGGCAGCCATCTTTGCCATGTCTGCCCAGTCTGCCCCTTCGATCTCCGGCAGGTTCTCGATGATCTGATAGCTTCCCTCGTAAGCTTTTCGGATATGTTCACACGCCCACCGTCCGGCAAAGTCATTGTCGGTACACACTTCGATCTCGGTGATCTCCGGGTGCTGGGACAAAAAATGTTCCAGTGCCTGCGGCTTTTTCATGCTCCGCTGGCTCTGACCCTCTTTTGGGGCACTGATCCCGCCAAGCTCCAGACGGTACTTATCCCGGCTTCCCTGTTCCAGTGTCATGTGGGCCAGCACATCCACACAGGCTTCATAAACGGCAACCCGTCTGCATCCGTGCTTTGCCGGAATACAAAAAGCGTATGCCTTTTCGCTTCCGGCCTGTTCCATCTTAAAGGACTTTCCGCTGGCATCGTAAATCCCACGCAGGAAGGCATATCGTGCCACCTGGTTTTCATCCCGGCCTACGAACACGGCATTGTGGTAGGGCAGGCTTTCATATAAGATTCCCAAATGAACACACCGCTGTAAGACCTCGCCGCTGATGCCCCGCTCTTTCAGATAGCGGAACACCCTGCGGCAGTCCGGGCTGGCCGGAGGCAGGACAAATGGCTTCTTGGGCTTTGCTTCCACGGGCGGAGGGATATAGGTGGGATACTCATCTTTCAGCATCTGCACCGCTTCCAGAAAGGAACACCCGTCTACATGGATCAGGAAATTTAAAGCACTGGTGCCCCCGATATCTCTGGACTTCCAGTGCCACTGGCTGGTCTGCTCGTTGATCTTAAAGCTGTCATGGTCCGTCAGCTCCCATTCATTTCTGGCTGAAGATTTTTTCAGACGGTTTGGCTGATATTTCTTCAGGTATTCAATGGCGGTGATCTCCCTTGCACGTTTGATTTCTTCTTCCGGAATCCACGGCATTACAGTACAGTATCCCGGAGCTGCTCTGCCTTATCCGTTTTCTCCCACGGGAATTCCTTTCTTCCAAAATGCCCGAACACCGCACTCTGTCGGTAGATCGGCCGCTTCAGGTGCAGGGTGTCACAGATCTGGCTTGGGGTAAGCCCGAACACCAGAGGGATCGCAGCGGCGAGGCAGTCATCCGCACAGATTTTTCCGGTTCCAAAGGTATCCACCTGCACCATGACTGGCTGGGCAACCCCGATGGCATAGGCAAGGGACACCTGGCATCGGCTGGCAAGTCCGGCAGCCACCATGTTTTTGGCAATGTAACGGGCCATGTATGCCCCGGATCGATCAACTTTGGAACAGTCTTTCCCGGAAAATGCACCGCCGCCATGCGGTACCAGGCCGCCGTAGGTATCCACCATCAGCTTCCTTCCGGTCAGTCCGGTGTCTGCATCCAGACCTCCGCACACAAATCTGCCCGATGGGTTAATCAGGATCTTGGTGTCCTCATCCGGCGGCAGCATACGGAGTGCCGGGCGTAACACTTTCTCCCGGATCTCATGCTCCAGCTTCCGAAGGGATTTTTCTTTTTCATGCTGGCAGGACACAACGACCGTATCCAGACGGACAGGTCTGTCATCTTCGTATTCCACGGTCACCTGTGCTTTTCCATCCGGCAGGATTCCCGTGATATATCCGCTTCTGCGGCTTGCAGACAGTTCCCTTACGATGCGGTTCGCCAGAACCACTGGCATCGGCATGAGCTGCGGCGTCTCATCGCAGGCGTATCCCACCATGATTCCCTGATCCCCGGCTCCATTGGCAAGTCCGCTCTGAACAGAAACAGTCCCTGTCCTGCGTTCTCTGGAACGTTCCACTGCCCCGGCGATATCCGGACTCTGTTTGTGGATGAGGGCATCCATGTGGATTCCATCTGCTTCATAGCCTGCACTCTCCAGCACCTTTCTGACGATTTCAAACACCTGTGGCTCATATCGGCTGGTGATCTCTCCTGCCACGATGATGTTCCCTTTGGTCGCCAGCACCTCGCAGGCTACCCTGGAATTTTCGTCCTCTTTCAGACACGCATCCAGAATGCTGTCTGCGATCAGGTCACAGAGCTTATCCGGATGTCCTTCCGTTACGGATTCTGCTGTATAAAAACGTTTCATAATTGTTACCATCCTTTCCAACGAGTCAAAGCTCGTATAAGTAAATAGATCCAGCAGAGAGCACTCCTTTTGGAACACTTTCTGCCGGATCTGGGTTATGAGCTGTCTCACATTCTGCACTTTTCTGGTACTTTCAGACACTTTTTCCTACCTGAATACTACCAATACACACCCTTACATAATCCCCCTGTTTTGAACACTTCTCAGTCTGTGCGGTCATCATTTGTCTCATTTTCTGCACTTTTTGGGAGCTTTCAAACACTTTTCGTTAGAGCATTCGCTGATATTCCGTAGAGTATCTGCCAAAGTTTCCACTTTCGAACACGTTTTCCACCTGAATACACCTGGCATATACCCTTGATATACTCCCCTGTTTTGGACACTTCCCTGCCCGTGCGGTCATTATTTGTCTCATTTTCTGCACTTTTGGGGTACTTACGAACACTTTTGGCTCCACACTGCCCCGGAAACCGGCACCGCCAGGACGATGTTCCTGGCACCGTTCCATTCATACGAACACGTGACGAGCGTCAAAACCTTATCGTATATACACTTCAGGTAATCATCCCCGGTTTCGAACACTTCTCTCTGCTTGGCTGCTTTTAAGTACTCCTGCACTGCCGCCGCATCCGGAAGTTTCTGCTGGAATGGGAACAGATCCCGGTCTGCTTTCAGCACCGTGACGATCCTGTATTCCTGAATGCCATCCTCTGTCTGAAAATAAGCAAAACGATGAGCGTTATAATAATCTTCCCCTGCATATAAGTCCAGGTTTCCGAACATCGCCCCACTGTTCATGTTGTGACCGTAAATGATGAGATTCCGGCTTTCGGACACTTTGCAGTCTGCCTGTAAAAACAGGCTTCCGTTGATGTCATATTCTTTTTTGTAATTCCGCTTCAGATAAAATTCGCCATTCTCCTGTTCGGACTGAAGCACCGGATAATCAATCCCGGTGTCCGGTATGGTCAGCCATCCCTGCACATCCGGGTACTGTTTTCGGAGAGAAACAAGGTCTACCGCAACCACCGGGCATTTTCTTCCAGCTGGTTGGTCTTTCTTTTCAGAGCCTGAGGCTCCCGGAGCTTCCGGCTCCGGGAAATTCCCTTTCAGCTCTGCCACCAGCTTTTTATTCTCCATTGGGAGATATACCATGTGGTAAATCAGGAACCCGGCACTTAAGAAAAGTGCTGCAAGGCATATCGTTTGAAAAAATTTTTTCACGATTTTCATCGTTCCTGTCCGGCTTTCCTCTGTTGCTTTGGCTGGCTTTTCTGCGTCTGTCCCGGCACAGGCGGTTTCCTGGCTGCTTTCAGGATCGATCCCGTTGGGATGTGGTTCTGCCTGCAGCCCTTTAAGATTCCGGTCAGGTAAGACTGTCCGGGTGGATTAAAGTTCTGCATGTAGTCTTTTGTCATGATATAGACAATCGCTTTGATCTCTTTCCCAGCTTTATCCTTGACGGTGATCTCCTGTTTGTCATAAAAATCAGGATAGCCTTCATAAAGATCCAGGCTCTTTTCGCAGTCCCCGGTCAGTGACCAGAGGACGCCGTCCACATGGCTTCCCTCTTCCGGGAAGATGGTGGCAAGTCCGCTCCCTGCACCTGCAAAGGTCAGCCGATACCCCTCCAGGCGGACGGTTTCTGCCACCTCCGCCTTTGGGCACCGGTATGCCATCTGGTCCAGATCCATGTTGCTTCCATACGCAAAATATAATTGTTTCAGCTTATCTGCCCCCTTTTTTCTTCTTTCTCTTGGATGTCAGGCTCATGCCGATCAGACCACCTGCGGAAAGAACCAGACACAGAACTGGAATCCAGAGATTGGTGTCATCACCTGTTTTCGGGTTGCTTACAGATGGGGTATCCTCCGGCAGTTTCTCATTGGTTACTTTCTGGATAACTTCGATCACTGGAGTTTTGTCATCTACATAGGTAAATGTCACCTCATGCTTCGTTTCGTCCAGCTGGTATCCTTCCGGTGCTTTGGTCTCAACCAGATAATAAGTGGCTGCCTTGTCAAATTTGCCTTCCTTATAAGTTCCGATTGCAAGCAGTCCGCTGGTTGCATGGCCGTTTTCATCGGTGGTCAGTGTTTCTACCACTTTGCCATCGGCATCCCTCAGTTCAAATTCCGCTCCTTTCAGTGCAGCTCCCGTATCCTTGTCCGTTTTCTCAACAATCAGACGGCCCTTTGCGGTATCGTCTTTCATGGCCACCTTCTGGATCTCTGCGGTATCTGCCACCTCGAAGGTGATCTCTTCCGCTGCGATATAACCGTTTGGAGCCTGCTCTTCTTTCAGGGTATATTTACCGATCGGAAGTTTTTCGATATAGTGCGGCTCTTTACCGGAAGTCCAGGTTTCTACGATGTTGCCATTTTCATCTGTGATGGTCAGTTTGGCTCCTTCGATCTCCTGATCTCCGGTGATGTCCGTCTTGCTGATTTCCACTTTGGTCACGTCATCTTCCATCACCTGCTTCTGGATCTCTGCGGTATTTTCCACGGTGAATGTGATGCTTTCCGCTGTAACGTATCCATCGGCCGGCTTGGTCTCTGTCAGAGTATAAGATTTTCCTACGACCAGTTCCTTGATGATGTGTGGCTCTTCTGTGGAAGTCCATTCCTCAACCACAGCTCCGTTTTCATCCGTCAGCTGTAATCTGGCTCCCGGCAGTTCCTCTCCAGTGGTCAGATCAGTTTTGGAAAGCTCCACGGTGGTCGGCTCATCTTCAAATACAAACTCATAGGACGCTTCTGCTTCTTTATCCCCCTGGTACTCAAAAACAAATTCCTGCTCTTCCCCGGTGGTGACAAATCCATCCGGTGCATACAGCTCCTTCACATAATAGGTTCCATCGATCGGCAGATCTGCAATAAAGGAAATTTTTCCATCTGCATCTGTTGTTTTTAACTCGATCAAGGTGTCAGCTTCCATCAGCACCTTTCCAGATGCGGACAGGATGTCTTTTCTGGTATAAAGTCCAAAGATGCCGCCTTTTAATACACGGTCGGTATCCTTTTCTTTCTTCAGGACGTTCACTTTCACCTTCTGGCGGTTGTTCTGCCAGTCCTCATCGTATACAACAACCGGGGTATCCTGGTCACGATAGGAAAGATCTACATATCGTGGTTTTTCATCCAGGACATAACCATATGCTGTACCCACCTCTTTGACATAGTATTTTCCAACCGGAAGGTCAGATACTTTTGCAATGCCGTCTGCATCGGTTGTCACGGTTGCTACCAGCTCGTCCTTGGAATAGTAATCCGGGCTTACGCCATCGGCTGCTTTGATATCCTCGGCAGCACGGATTTCAAAGGTAACGTCTGTCAGGCTTCCGGTGATGTACTCAAAGAAATGTTCCACAACACCTTTGACGTTGTCCAGCAGAGTGATCTTATCAAGGAATTCACCCTTCTTGTTTACGATCAGCAGTGCTTTCGGCACATCGTCCTTCATTTCCACTTTCTGTACTTCTGCGGTATCCTGAATGGTGAATTCCACATCCGTGGTCTTTAAATAACCAAGCGGTGCAAGGGATTCACGGAGGATGTAGGTTTTACCAACAACTAGGTATTTGATCACATGAGGCTCATCTTTTACAGATGTCCAGCTGTCGATCACATTTCCAGCTTTATCCAGAACAGAAAGGGATGCCCCGTTCAGCTCCACGCCTGTGGTCAGGTCAGATTTGGTCACTTCGATGGTGGTCGGCTGGTTCTTCTTCACAGATTTCAGCTTGATGGTCGGGATGTCCTGTCCCTGATAGGTGGCCTCGAATTCCAGTACCTCGTCAGAGGATACAAAACCGTCCGGTGCAGAAATTTCTTTTACATAATAAGTTCCAAGCGGCAGGTCCAGGGTAAAGTGTGCCTGTCCTTTTTCATCGCTTGTGATCTCCTGTAATAAGGTATCTGCTTTCACAATGACCTTGTTGCTGCCGGATTTGATTTCTTTCTTATTATAAAGTCCAAATACGGCTCCTTTTACCACGCTTCCGGTTTCTGCATCCTGTTTTTCTACCGTGATGCTTACTTTCTGACGTTCATTGGTAAATGTCACTTCTTCGTCTACAACTGGGGTATCCTGTCCAGCGTAGATAAAGGTTACCTCTTCGCCTTTGGTATTCCAGGTGTAGCCTTCCGGTGCTTTTTTCTCTTCTACACGGTATGTTCCGAGCGGAAGATTCTCGATTACGGCACTTCCGGTTTCATCGGTTGTCAGCGTTGCCACCAGTGTGTTTTTGGCATATTCCAGATAACGGTTGCCGTTCTCATCTTTCTGATGGTCTGCGGTATAGATATCTTCTGCGGCGTAAACCTCAAATACGGCTCCTGCAAGGTTGGCTTCCTCGTAGGTGAAATCCTTGTCAAAACCTTTGACTACTTCTCCTTCCTTGCGGATGGTCAGTCTGCCTTTTGCCGGGTGGTTTTCGAAATCCACCTCGATGATCAGGTCACCGCTGACCGGATCTTCCTGGTATGCGGTATCGCTGTCTACCTTGATTTCTACCGTTTTTGTGCTGTGGGTGTATCCATCCGGTGCAGTCACCTCTTCGATGCGGTAATTTCCACAAGCAAGATTCTGCGGCAGGATCAGGTATCCATTCTCATCGGTAAAATAAGATTTATGTACCGTAGTGGATGGGTAGGTAGTTACCTGTTCCACGTATTTCTGGTTGTCCAGATCGTATACCTTAAACTCGGTATTCGGAAGCAGGACAGATTTCTTGGTCTCATCGTCTTTTTTGACGATCTTTAATTTTGCTTCAAACTCCTCATCCAGAAGCACACGCCATACCTGCGGCTGATCCGGGTGGTTCTCTGAGATCACAACCTTGAAATCATCAACTGGTTTGAAATTATGCGGTGTGGTGGTCTCCCTTACAATGTAGGTACCATATGGGAGTGGAATGGAGCATGCATATCCACGCTCATCTGTGAACATTTCGGTCTGTCCGTCTGCGGTCAGCACGACTGGAGTTGCGGAGGCAAAGTCATAGGAACCATCCTTGTTTTTCTTCAGGCTGCTCTCCAGATATGCACTGAATCCAACACCTTTTAGCAGATCGGCATCGGTCTTTCCGTTGTTGGCTGCTTTGATGACCTGAAACGGCTGTTTGATCACATCTTCCAGAGAAGTTGCGGTACGTTCTACCGTCTGAACCAGATCTCCTTCATCATTACACTCCAGATCATGTTCTTCCGCGTCTGCCAGATAGCCGACCGGAGGTGTCAGCTCTTTGATGTAATATTTTCCAAGATAGAGGTTTGACACTTCTGCATTTCCATCTGCATCCGTAGTCAGGGTTGCAATCTGGGTTCCTGCCGGGTAAAGGACACCTGTTTTTCCATCCGGATGGACAATATCCTCACGGGCATACAGACCGTAAACGGCACCCTCAAGGGTTGCATCTCCCTGTGCAGTCTTTCCGGTTTCAGAATCTTCTTTTACCAGTTTGATCTTCGCATTGACACGCTCATTCTGGAACGTATGGCTGAAGGAAACGGTTGCCTCTTTGTCTGTGGTGTACTGGAACGTAAAAGAGTATACATCTTCACTGTTTCTGGTGTATCCGGCCGGTGCAGCCACTTCTTTCATGTAGTAGCTGTTGGCGATTGGCAGATCTGCCTGATATACGGCTTTTCCATCTGTTCCGGTCACTGCCTTCTCAATAAGGGTATCTTTCTTTACCACAACGGTTCCATCCGCCGCTTTGATATCATTTCCGGCATACAGTCCATAAGTGCCGCCCGGAAGATATTTCTTGGTTTCTTTATCCTGTTTATATACACTCACGCTTGCTTTCTGGCGGGCGTTTTTGAATGTCACGCTTCCCATCACCTTCTCTACATTGCTTCCGGCATAGGAAAGTGTGATCTCCTGGCTTTCGCCTGTGCATACTAGATTTTGTGGTGCTTTCATTTCTTTTACGACATATTTTCCCAGATATAGATTATCCAGTGTGGCACTTCCGTCATCCCCGGTGGTAAGTCCGGCTTTGACCAGTGCATCTTTTTTATAGATTACTGTTCCGTCTGCGGATACAATGTCAGCTGCAGCATAAATGTTATAAACCGCACCCTTCTGCTTCTGCTCGGTATAAACAAATGAAACGCCATTGTCTGTTACGTTTGCCCCAGTCAGCACTTCTCCTAACTTGTAAACAGTCAGACTTGCCATCTGCTCTGCATCGGTAACGGTCTGTTTTACGGTATCCCCGATCACCAGTTTTATGTCGTAGACTTTGGTGTCCAGCAGGTATCCGTTTGGTACAGAGATCTCTTTCAGGTATACGGTATCCTGTGTTTTGGTGATCGTAACGCTGGAAGCTCCGTTGGCATCTGTGGCCGGCATCTTTGTGATCAGGTTCTTTCCGTCCTTGTCACTGTAAACGCCATAGACTGCACCTGCGATGGCTTTGTTGCTCTTGCGGTCTTTCTTTACGATCTCCAGTGTTGCCTGTTTTACCCATGATACTTTAAAATCTACATATTTCTCATCGGTCACGCCCTCACCAAATACCAGGGCAAGGTCCTGTGTTTCGCTTCCGGTGGTGATCTTATAAGCGGAGTAGTCTTTGATGATGCTTCCTTTCATGGTGGAAGACCATTCCCCTTTGACATCCACAGCCTGTGTCAACGGTGCGGATAAATAAAATTTGGTACCGCCGCAGATTTCTACAGATGCACCTGCACTGCTGGTTTTTCCGGTTGTCACGTTATGCAACTTGACACCGGACGGCAGCTTCATGGTGATGGTCTGCAGTTCGGATGCCTTGAATGTGATCTCTTCTGTTCTCTGGCTGTTGCCGCTGATATATGCTGTCACATCTGCGTTTGAAAAGCTCATGTCCACTTCCGGGATCTCCGGCTGGCTCATGCAGTAATCATAGAGTTCTTTTGCAAGGGCCTGCCCGGTAGCATTCGTACCAGAAAAAGCGTCGCCGCTGTTATTGGCATAGGACGCTGCCAGATGGACGATGATAAACTGTTTTCCGGCAGAAAAATCAGGGTGTTTTTCAGAAAAGAATCCATTTTCACCAGATGCTTTGGTTCCGTAGTAGCACACTTTTGCCAGTGCTTTGCTGTCACCTAGTTTGGTGATCTTATAGACACCATCCCCAGGTCCCGCTTTGGATGGCTGCACACAGTAGGCAGTTGCAGACACATTTCCAAATTTAACGGTATATTTATAGGTTACATAGGAGCCCAGACCGTAGTCTGCATAGTAATAAGCAGTTCCTCTTGTCACATCCACGTCCTGGGTTGCTCTTGTACTGGTATTGACTGCGGTGAATGAAACGGTTTCCCCATCTTTCATTGCCATCAGGTCAATATCCTGTTCCCCTGCTTGCTCCAGAACATCTCCAAGTGTCAGCCCGGATTCTTCATCGGTTGTATTTTCCGTTTCTGATTCCTCTAATGCGGCATCAAACTCGGATTCGGAAAGTCCATCCTGAAATTCGGATTCTGTTTCTTCCGGTTCTTCTATCTCAGCTTCCTCTGTTTCAGATTCAGCTGTCTCCGGCTCAACAATTTCTGTCTCTACAGGCACTGTCTCAGTTTCTTCCTGCGAGGCAGCTTCCTCATCATCAGAACCTGTATCCTCTTCGGTAACTGCCTGTTCTGTCTGCGGTTCACTCTGAGCTGCTGTCACAGGCTCTTTTACGATCAGATTTCTTCCAATCTGGTAAACAGGATGCTTCTGGTTGACAGGCTCTACATAATAAACGGCATGGTAAGTATCCGCATGGCTGGTGCTGAAGCTTTCCCCGGCATCACTCTCTGCTTTCTGGAAGGTCACTTTGACCTTGCTTTCGTCCTTGATTTCCAGATTGGTATGGTCACTGGAAACATCAAATGTCTGTCCGACTTCCAGCTCCAAATCGGTGGCTTTTACCACTTCCTCTTCATCCAGCAGATCCTTTACGGATTCATACGCTGGCGGTTCGGATGCTTTCGGTTCCTCCGAAGCATACGCCGTCAGTGGTGAAATGACCGTGGATAAGATGGTGACTGCCGCCATCACCCCTGAAAGGATTCGCCTGAATCGATATTTACTATTCATGTTTTCTACCTCTTTCTTCTTTTTCTTCATTTTGCATAAGAACAGCCGGATGTTTCCACCCGGCCTGTCTGTTCCTGTTATTCTGTTATCTCGCATCATCTGTCCGTCTTGGATTCTGCAGACAGGCATAGTTGCTTTTGTCATACCGCCATGCCTTATCCCCGTCCAGGTTGGCAAGCAGATGCTTCCGCACATTTTTATACTCGTCCCCAATCAGTCCGAGGCGAAGTAAAAAGGTGCGGAAGGTAAACGCCGGGTTGTCCCCGATCTCCGTCTTTTTTGCATGGGTACAGGACTGATTGATCGCCTGTGCGGATATGGCAAGTGCCAGTGTGATGTTCGACCGGACTTTCCCTGCATGGAGGGTGCTTTCAAAACAACGCCATTCCAGTGTTCCTTTGGAAAAAACAGCGTGCAGATTTAATGCATAATACCTTGTCCAGTTGTAATGCTCAGAGCTTCCGTCATTTCCCTCATACCATGCCCTTTTGAATTTTTCCATTGTGATAGTACTGTTCGGCATCCGGCGGATCTTCTCCAATACCATAGGACGGACTTTTTGGCAATACTCATCTTCCCTTCTGGTCTGTACATTTAAGGCTTTGAACAGAATGTCCTCTTTGCAGTACATGATCGTCAGTGCATTCTTCAAACTTCTTGGCGTATGGTTGGCTGCATCCACATGGACATGCATGCCACAGGATGAATTGACAAAAGCACCTGCGTTTTTGACACACCGCACCACTTCCTGGAGTTTTCCCATTTCCGAATATTCCAACTTTGGGGATACCATCTCAGTAGCATAGTCACTGTCAGCATCCAGACACCGCCCGTGAGATTTGTACTGACAACGGATACTGGAATCATAGGAAAACTTCCAAACCTTTCCATCCGGGTCTTTCACACACCAGGAGCTGTAAGAACGGATGGAATATGGCTCTGTTCCGAACATTCTTCCAACAGCGACAGCCGCCTTGTAACGGCTGATACCTGTCATCTCAATCTCTGTACCAAAATACTGGTCTTTTAAGTCGATCTGCGTCACCCACCCTTCGCTTCTGGAACAGGTGAGCTGCTTCGGATCTCTTTATCCACGGCTTTCAGGTTCCTGCCTATTGCTTCAATGACATTGACCGTAACACCGTTCCCGGCCTGCTTATAAAGCTGGTTGTCGGATGTCTCTTTTTCCATCCTGGAGATCTGATCGTCCCGGTATCCCTGCAGCCGCAGACACTCCCTTGGTGTCAGCCTGCGGATTCTGCCGTGGTAGATCACGCCATGACGGTCGGTTGCCGTAATGGTGAACATTGGCTCTTCTGGTTCTTTCATCCTTCTCCCGTTCTGGCGGACTTTTTTCTTGGCCGGTGTCAGCACTGCCCTTGGCGGTTCTTCCACCAGCACTCCGGAGCTTTCGCCCCTGTGATTATGGATGCTGGAATCCTGTCTGGTATTCAGACACCTTGCAACGTCTGTCACCAGCGGCGGAGGGGAAATATCCACAAAATGCAGTGTCCCCTGCTGGTTTCCGGTCGTCAGAGTATGGGCGATCTCATGCCCGACTCTTCCCCTGCGGCTGTTGATGCCCGGATAGCCAAGGTCGATGCTGTCTCCCTCGTAGGCCATTTTGTACCCTTTTCTGGTATTTTCCTTGATCGGGATACCGACTTCGTATAATCCGGTCTTGCCGCCCATACCGCCAGCTCCACTGGTCAGCGTGCAGCTCAGTCCTTCTTCTGCGTAGACTCTTTCTCCCTGTTTGCCAGCATGGACTTGTATAAGAGCTGTTCCATTTGTTTTTGGGAAAGGTAATATTTTTCCGGCACATCTTCCATCAAGATATCCGACAATATACACCCGCTTCCTTGACTGGGGGACTCCGAAATCCTTGCTGTTAAGCACCTTCCATTCGACATGATACCCCAGTTCAGATAGCGTACTGAGGATGGTGTGAAACGTCCGCCCTTTGTCATGCGAAAGCAGACCGGGTACGTTTTCAAGGAGAAAATACGCAGGTCGTTTGTCTGCAACCAGTCTGGCAACTTCAAAGAAAAGGGTTCCTCTTGCATCTGCAAATCCTTCCCTTCGTCCAGCGATGGAGAATGCCTGGCAAGGAAATCCCGCGCATAAAAGATCAAAGTCCGGCATTCGTTCTGTTTCAATATTTCTTGCGTCATTGCAGAACCACTCTCCTTCCGTATCAAACAGCACCCGGTAGTTGTGGTCTGCATACGCATCCGCTTCACAGTGTCCGACACAGGTGAAGCTTCCTGCCCTTTGCAGCCCTTCTCGGAATCCTCCGATTCCACTGAAAAGGTCAAAAAATCGAATTGTTCCGGCTATCAGCCTCCCTTCGCTGCGAAAAAACAGTGCAGATTTCTCTGCACCGTTTTCGTTTCTTGGTTTCTGTTTTGTAATGTCTATTCTTCTGCATCCTCTGAATCTGTTGCTTCTGGCTCTTCAATTCCCAGTTCTGGTTTGGCTGATTTCTCTTCGCCTGCTTCTGCTGGCTCTGTTCCCTCTGGCTCTTCCGTTTCCGGTTCTGTCGGCGCTTCCTCTGCTTCCGGTTCCAGCTCTTCTGGCTCCGGCTCTTCGACTTCCGTATCTGTCAGCGCTGGCTCGTCGTCCAGTTCTGACTCGTCAGATTCTGTTTCTTCCAGTTCCGGTTCGGCTGTCTCTTCTTCCGGTTCGGCGATTTCTGCGGATTCCGCTTTCCATTTGGCTTCCTCTTTTTCGAGTGCCTCTTCGATAAGCCCGATCAGGAAATCTTTCTGTTTCATGCCATTCTTTGCAAGGACTGCTTTCAGTCTGGAAAATAAATCCTCGGTTACCTGTACTGCTACTGTTCTTAACTCTGCCATGTTTGTCTTTTCTCCTTTATTTGTCATGTGTTCTTCGATTACCATCTCAAGGTATTTCGGTATGCTGATTCCTAATTCTTCGACCTCCAGTTTTAACTTTTCATGCAGCTCTACCGGGATCTTTCCGCATATATTTTTCATCTCCATGCATTTGTTCTCCTTTCTTTTTTCTACACCCAACATACCCTAAAACGTGACAGAAAGCTATTCACAATACCCAACGAATATGAGTCCTTCAAAATCCTCCAAAAGATGCAGATCCACTAACATTCAATAGGCATCACCCCTTTCAAAGATCCGTGATATATACTAATTTGACTGCTTGAATTTTGGCTATTTTATCACCGGGAAAGACTTGACTTTTTCAGAATGCATCCTCCAACCCGGAGAGAAAATCCAGCATCTGGGACGGGATTTCTTCTTTCTTTGGAACACTCTCCCCGGAGCCTGAAATGGAAACACCTGCCAGTTCTTCCCGGATGGCCTGCCGGATACTTTTCTCCAGCTGGTTGTTTTCCTGGTCTTTTAAGATCACCTGAACCAGATAGCTGCTCTTCTGTCCATCCGGAACACTTTGCAGGATCTCCCATGCCCTTTTGTGATCTGGATTTTCCAGGTTCAGGCGGAACGAGAAAACAGGCCGCTTTACTTCGCGCACATCTGCCCCACAATCCGCTCATAGCCGGAAGCGTTGACGTGTACGTCTGTCAGGTAAACCTGCCGGCATAGCCCGTCCTGCGGTGCCACGTGCCGTTTCAAGATGCTGGCTCCACCGCCCATGATCACAGACGGAATCGCCTTCAGATCGAACCCGGCTTCCATGATGGCAGACAGTATTTTCTCCGTGTAGAGCCTTCCCTGCCGGACAATGATTTCTTTTGCGGCCGGGTCCATGCTGCAGCTCTGGCCGTTCAGAACACGTTCAATCTGAATGTCCGTTACAGACAGTCCGGTATTTCTGCGTACCTGTTCCGTAATCTCATCCACACACCGGATCACACCAAGCTCCAGGCTGCGGCAGGTCGCGGCGTTTGGAACACTGTTGTCCAACCGCATCAGATCCACAGTCCAGCCACCGATGTCTGCGAGAAGAACAGAAGGCTCATCCCGGACACATTCCGGGTGGAGGGCCAGTGCCGAGTATCCCTGTGGGAACAGTTTTACATCCTGAATCCGTATCTCATAGCTTTCATCCTCGTACCGGAAACGCAGAGGCTGCTCTTTCCGAAACAAATATTCCCGGAAGTCTTTTTTCTCCCTGCCAAAACTTGCCAAAGGGAGACCGACTGCCAGAACCACATCTGCTTTCCGTTCTCCCCGGCGATAGCGGATCTCCTGGGCAATCGCTGCCATTGTCAGAAGATAATAATTGTCATTGGAAGTCTTACTTCTCACCAGCGTCTGCCGTCCAGTTCCACACACATAAAATTTTCCATTGTACTGCAGGACATTCTGCATGGTATACGGCTCGTAATCGTATCCGGTAAGTCCTGTCGGGAAACACACATGGGGAGTTTTGATGGCATAATATCCATGATCGATTCCTATAATGATAAGTCACCACATCCTTTCTGGTTTTTCTTTGTTCTTTTCCAGCAGGTGATCTTGGGGTCTAGAAAAGAGAAAAAGGGCAGAACCCCGAAGAGTCCTGCCCGTAATCAAAAATACAGCTATGTATATTTTGTAAATAAATACGCATAGCTGTATTCAATCATTTTTATTTGTTAATCAACGCTGCAAACTGGAATTTTCAAATTAGTCTTTGCAAACAACCTTTGAACCTTCACCATCAATTACAATTCCCTGACGGTTGTTAATTGGGCAT
>ERZ1026876.138-NODE-138-length-46162-cov-13.014401_pt1 | contig 46162 bp, 35 predicted proteins | sample MGYA00380168_ERZ1026876 | MGnify/ENA primary metagenome ERZ1026876 (study PRJEB33269, sample SAMEA4719804) | human gut metagenome | biome: human-associated habitat; feature: organic feature; material: feces | place: Cameroon | collected 2013-10 ... | reverse complement strand
AGATATAAGAGATATAAGAGATATAAGAGATATATAGGAGATTATATGATCAGACAAATTCTTGGTGAAGTATCAGTGCCGGTTGCAAACACTGAGGTACAGCAGGTTATTGAAAACCCGGGCATTGTAAAGACGTATCTGGAGAAATATATGCCATCGCTTATAAGCTTTCTCGTGCAGCTTGTTGTTGCGATTGTGATACTGCTTATTGGTATTAAGGTGATTAAATCAATTGTGAAAATAATTAAAAAAGGATTTGATAAAAGCAGAATGGACGCTGCAGTGGCATCATTTCTAGCAAATGTTATTAAATATTTTTTGTATTTTATCCTTGTCATGGCGCTGCTTTCGGGCTTTGGAGTGGCGACCGGCTCTGTTATAGCGGTTCTTGGCTCTGCCGGACTTACTGTAGGTATGGCATTGCAGGGCAGTCTGTCGAATTTCGCAGGAGGCGTGCTTATTCTTTTGATGAAGCCGTTTAGCGTGGGTGATTACATAGTTGACGGTTCAAGTGGTACAGAGGGCACTGTAAAGGATATAAATCTGTTTTATACAAGGCTTTTGACGATAGATAACAAGATGGTTATGATACCAAATGGAAAGCTTGCTGATTCGTGTATCACAAATGTATCTATGATGGATAAGAGGATGCTTGATTTGAGAGTAACAGTATCCTACAGCACAGATTTAGCATTTGCAAAGAGTGTGCTGGAATCTGTTGTCACATCAGCAGATACGATGCTTCACGATGAGCCGAGCAATGTGTTTGTGAGTGAGCTGCAGGATTCGGCAATAGAGCTCGGTGCGAGAATCTGGGTGAAGAACGAGGATTACTGGAACACAAAATGGAAGCTTACAGAAGAAATTAAAACAGCATTTGATAAAAATAACATCGAAATTCCGTTTCCACAGATGGATGTTAATATTCAGAAGAGGAGCATAGACTCTGACTTTTAAAGCCGGATGCTGCAGAATATTACTTTAACAGATTTTTTGTGGTAAATATACTTATAATTTAACTATAATATGTAAAAATGTGGTATACTATCATCATCGCATTTTAGGAGGAATAATTGATGACAATTCACGATTTGGCTGAATACGAGATTTTAGATGAGCACAGAGTGGAGGATGTCCAGTCGGACGGATTCATTCTGAGACACAAAAAAAGTGGTGCAAGGATTGCCATTTTATCAAATAATGATGATAACAAGGTCTTTTATATAGGCTTCAGGACTCCGCCGGAGGATGAGACGGGTGTACCGCATATTATTGAGCATACCACACTCTGCGGTTCAAAGAAGTTCCCTGTAAAGGATCCCTTCATTGAGCTGGCAAAGGGCTCGCTCAATACATTTTTAAATGCCATGACATACCCTGACAAGACAGTTTATCCTGTTGCCAGCTGCAATGATCAGGATTTTAAGAATCTCATGGATGTGTATCTGGATGCAGTGTTTAATCCGAATATCACAAAGTACGAGGAAATTTTCAAGCAGGAGGGCTGGCACTACGAGCTTACAGGCAAGGATGATGAGCTTAAGATAAACGGAGTGGTGTACAATGAGATGAAGGGAGCATACTCATCGCCTGACGAGGTGCTTTCAAGCCAGATTTACCGCTCGCTTTTCCCTGACAATACCTACAGCAAGGATTCAGGCGGCAATCCGGAGTATATTCCTAAGCTTACGTATGAAGCATATCTGGACTTCTATCACAAGTATTATCATCCGTCCAATTCATACATTTATCTGTATGGTGATATGGATGTTGTCGAGAGACTTGTGTGGCTTGATAAGGAATATCTGAGCCTGTATGATTATAAAAAAGTTAATTCAGAAATTAATAAACAACCTGCATTTGATAAAATAAAGAATGTTGAGGCACAGTATTCAATTACCATGGATGATTCACAGGAGAATAAGACTTATCTATCTTATAACCGTGTGGTAGGGGATTCGCTTGATGAGATGCTCTATCAGGCATTTGATGTGCTTGACTATGCACTTGTCAGCTCACCGGGAGCACCGGTGAAGCAGGCATTGATAGATGCGGGAATCGGTGATGATGTGTATGGCTCATACGATGCGGGCATTTTGCAGCCGGTATTTTCGTTTGTGGCAAAGAATGCCAATGCATCTCAGGCAGATGAGTTTGAAAGCATTATAGAAAACACTCTTAAAGAAGTTGTTAAAACAGGAATTAATAAAGAAGCATTGCTCGCTGGAATCAACAGCAGCGAGTTCAAATTCAGGGAGGCTGACTTCGGACAGTTCCCTAAGGGACTTCTTTTTGGATTGAACTGTTTAGACAGCTGGCTGTTTGATGATATGAAGCCTTTTATACATCTGGAGTGTCTTGGTACCTTTGCTAAGCTTCGAAAGGCTGTAGATACGGATTATTTTGAAAAGCTTATACAGGAGTATCTGCTTGACAATACCCATGGTTCATCTGTCACAGTAAAGCCGAAGCGTGGACTTGGCAATGAGAGGGAGGAGGCTTTGGCAAAGGAGCTTTCCGATTACAAGGCATCTCTTTCAGATGAAGAGATTAAAAAGCTGATTGAGGATACAGAGCATTTAAAGAAATACCAGGAGGAGCCTTCGTCGGATGAGGATCTGCGCAAGCTTCCGATGCTTACAAGAGCGGATATGAAAAAGAATGCTATGCCTTTTTCAAACATTGAGGATGAGCTTTTGGATGTAAAGGTTGTGCGTCATGACATAGAGTCAAACGGCATTGATTATATATCATTTTTATTTGATGCAGGTGATTTTGCCCAGAGTGAGCTTGGCTATCTTGGTTTCTTCACAAACGCACTCGGGCTGGTGAGCACCGAAAAGTACAGCTATACCGATTTAGCCAATGCTACCAACATATATACCGGCGGAATCAGCACAGGTACTGCAAGTCACCCGGATATTAAGGATAGAAATAATTTCGTGTTTAAGTTTGAGGTGAAGCTTAAGGTATTGGAGAAAAATCTTGACAAGGCACTTGAGCTTATGGAGCAGATGCTTCTTTCATCGGATTTTACAGATACAAAGAGACTGGGTGAGCTTGTAGCGCAGATTAAGGCAAGGCTTCAGGCAAACCTTAGCAGCTCAGGTCATCTGGTTGCAGCTATGCGAAGCATGTCGAGCTTCTCGCGCTACGCACTTTATCAGGACGAGCTAAAGGGAATTGCTTTTTACCGCTCTATATGCCGCATAGAAAAGGAGCTTTCAGAGTCACCAAAGAGTGTGTCAGATAAGCTTGCTGCAATAGCCAGAAAGCTGTTTGCAAGAAACAGAATGCTTATCAGCTTTACCGGAAATAACGAGGCATACGCCAATGCAAAGCCTTCGTTGGAAAAAGTTATAGCTGGATTTAATAAAATGAGTGCTGTAGGCAATCAGGCTGAGGTTCATTTTAATACAGCAAAGGAAGCATTTATTGATGCATCACAGATACAGTATGTGGCAAAGACCGGTGATTTCATCTGTGAGGGCTATGAATACACCGGGGCACTGAGACTGCTGCGTATCATCTTAAGCTATGATTATCTCTGGATAAATGTCAGGGTAAAGGGTGGTGCTTACGGCTGCATGAATACATTCCTTAGAAGCGGAGAGAGCTACTTTGTCTCATATAGAGACCCTAACCTTTCAGACACACTTGATGTCTATGACAGGATACCTGAGTATATAAAGAGCTTTTCACCTGATGAGAGGGATATGACCAAGTATATTATCGGTACCTTCAGTGCACTTGATACGCCTATGAATCCGGAAGCAAAGGGTAGCAGATCACTGTCTGCATATCTCGAGGGTATTACCTACGAGCAGATTCAAAAGGAGAGAAATGAGATACTAAATGCACAGCCGGAGGATATCAGAAGGCTTGCAGACCTTGTAAAGGCAGTACTTAAGAAGGACAGTATATGTGTCATCGGCAATGAAAATATGATTAAAGAGTCGGCAGGGCTCTTTGAGAATGTTGAAAAGCTTATATGATTAAAGGGTCACAAGGTATCATCGATGCATGCTTGCATGCAATTCGATGTATACCTTAGTGACCCGCACTACACCGAGAAAGTAGCAATTTGCTGCGGGGACGCAGGAAATTAGCGGATTTCGAGGTGTAGTCAGATTACGGGAATGCGTAGCATGTAGTAATCTGATTAATCATAAATGAGGGGCAAAATACCTTTTGACCCTCATATCCTTATAAATACAGATTCACATAGGAGGAAAAATGATACAGAATTTCAAATCGGGTTTTGTTACAATAATCGGTAGACCAAACGTGGGCAAGTCAACACTGATGAACAGGCTTATCGGTCAGAAAATTGCCATCACCTCAAACAAGCCTCAGACCACAAGAAACCGCATCCAGACAGTATACACGGATATGGAAAAGGGACAGATAGTGTTCCTTGATACTCCGGGCATACACAAGGCCAAAAACAAGCTGGGCGAGTATATGGTCAATGTGGCGGAAAAGACATTAAATGAGGTGGATGTTGTGCTGTGGCTTGTGGAACCGACCAACTTTATCGGGGCGGGAGAGCAGCATATTATAGAGCAGCTTAAAAAGGTTAATACACCTGTTATATTGATTATCAACAAGGTAGATACAGTGGAAAAGGAAAAGGTGCTTGAGTATATAGACACCTACCGCAAGGTATTCGACTTTGCAGAGATTATTCCTACGTCAGCCTTAAGAGGGCAGAATACGGATGATGTTATTAATTCTATATTTAAGTATTTGCCTTATGGCCCACAGTTCTATGATGAGGACACCATCACAGATCAGCCTGAGCGTGCAATCTGTGCTGAGATTATCAGGGAAAAAGCGCTCCATGCTTTAAATGACGAGGTGCCGCATGGCATTGCAGTAGGAATTGACCGCATGAAGACAAGAAAGACAAAGAGTGGTTCTATTATAGATATGGATGCCACAATTGTCTGCGAGCGAGACTCCCATAAGGGAATCATTATAGGAAAGCAGGGCAGTATGCTCAAAAAAATCGGCACCAATGCGCGCTATGAGATGGAAAGACTGCTTGACTGTAAGGTGAATCTGAAGCTATGGGTCAAGGTAAAGAAGGATTGGAGAGACAGCGACTTCCTCATCAAGAACTTTGGATACAAAGAGGAAGAATAGTATTTTGAAAGTAAGATTAAGATGTCACAGAGTGTAGTGTTGACCGGTATGGTGCTTTCAGCCATGCCGGTAGGGGATTTTGACAAAAGAATAACGATTCTCACAAAGGAACGAGGGAAAATCACAGCCTTTGCAAGGGGCGCAAGACGTCCAAACAGCCAGCTTATGGCAGGAAGCAATCCATTTTCGTTCGGTGAGTTTGAGCTGTTTGAGGGTAAAAGCGCATATTCTCTTTCAAAGGTCACAATCAGCAACTATTTCAGGGAGCTGACACAGGATTTGGAAGCAGTATACACCGGGTTTTACTTTCTGGAGTTCTGCGGATATTTTTGTCAGGAGAACAATGACGAGAAGGATATGTTAAAGCTCCTTTATCAATCACTCCGGGCTCTTGAATCACCGGCATATAAAAATGAGCTGGTCAGAGCTGTTTTTGAGCTTAAGGCTATTACGATAAATGGCGAGGGTCCATCGCTGTTTTCGTGTATACACTGTCATTCAAGGGAAGGACTTAATGTCTTTTCGGCAAGACGCGGAGGGGTGTTTTGTGACAACTGTGGCACGCAGGTGCAGGGCAGGCATATACTAAGCGATACACTTTATACCATGCAGTATATTGTTTCAGCTGATATCACGAAGCTGTACACATTTGCAGTGTCAGACGATGTGCTTGAGGAGCTGAGAGGCATAATGAAGGAATATCTTTCAATCTATGTGCATCATGATTTTAAATCAGCAGCTTTTCTGTGATAAATTAAAGCATGAAATTAAATCATGAAATAATTAATACATACTATGCATGTCGTTGCCCTTTAAAATATGATACTTGAAATCATATATACAAAAGGGTATAATATCATAGATTATATTTTAGGAGGCAGCTATGAATAAAAAGCTATCAATGCTGTTGCCTGTTATTGCGACATGCGGTTTGCTTGCCGGGTGCGGTACGGATTATTATACCAAGGACAGCACGGTATTTGTTGCAAAAAACGGCAGTGTGGTATCTACAGATGTCGAGGACTTTGATACAGCTGCATACAAGCAGGATGACTTACAAAGCTATGTGGACAAGTCAATAGACGACTACAATAAGAAGAATGACGGTTCGGTCAAGCTCAAAAAGCTGACTGTCGAGAAAAAGAAGGCATCTCTTACCATGAGCTATGCATCAACCGATGAATACACTGATTTCAATGGGACAAAGCTTTTTTCAGGGACGATTGCGGAGGCTCTGGCAGCTGGATATGACTTCAAGACCGATTTCGCAGCGATAGATGATGGCAAGGCAAAGAAATGTGAATCATCTGAGTTTCTGGATGAAACCGGATACAAGGTCGTTGTTTACGAAGGCAGCTCAAATTTGCACGTGAAAGGGAAAATATTATATGCATCTGTCGACAAAGTAAAGCTTGTAGATGACAAAACAGTTGCGATTGGTGACGAGTACAGCCTGCTTGCATCACAAACCACAGGGACAGAGAGTGTCACAGAGAACACGGAAGCAGTAAAAGCCGATGCGACGGAAGGAACGGAAAACGGAGCGGATGGTAGTGTCAGTGATGATGATATATTAAACTCGGTCAAGCAAGACAACGAGGTCACATTTGACTTTGACAGTGAGGAGGACAATTCAGCGCCGGTGTCATATATCACATATGTTATATATAAGTAGATTAAGGCGTGAATTGTTATTTAATTATAATTAAGAATACAAGTAACTATTCAGTACAGCTGATTCTAATGCGCCTGCAGCTTACAGCTGTGAAGGTACTGAACAGTTACGAATACAAATAAATCATAAGTAAGATAGAGAGGAAACAAGAATTATGGAAAAGACCATGGACAAAATCGTACAGGTAGCAAAAGCAAGAGGATTTGTATATCCGGGCTCAGAAATTTACGGAGGTCTTGCAAATACATGGGATTATGGAAACCTGGGCGTAGAGCTTAAAAACAATGTAAAAAGAGCATGGTGGAAGAAATTTATCCAGGAGAATCCTTATAACGTAGGTGTGGACTGCGCCATCCTCATGAATCCTCAGACATGGGTTGCATCAGGACATCTCGGCGGCTTCTCAGATCCGCTTATGGATTGTAAGGAGTGCCACGAGCGATTCAGAGCCGACAAAATCATCGAGGATTTTGCGCAGGACAATGGTATTGAGCTTGAGACATCAGTTGATGGCTGGACAAACGAGCAGATGGTAGATTTCATCAAGGAGCACAATGTTCCATGTCCATCATGCGGCAAGCACAATTTCACAGATATCAGACAGTTCAACCTCATGTTCAAGACCTTCCAGGGTGTTACAGAGGATGCTAAGAATACAGTATATCTTCGTCCTGAGACAGCACAGGGTATCTTTGTAAACTTTAAAAATGTACAGCGTACATCCCGCAAAAAGATTCCGTTCGGTATCGGACAGGTTGGTAAGTCATTCCGTAATGAGATTACACCTGGTAACTTCACCTTCAGAACACGTGAGTTCGAGCAGATGGAGCTTGAGTTCTTCTGCGAGCCTGGAACAGACCTTGAGTGGTTTAAGTATTGGAGAGGCTTCTGCCGTGACTGGCTCATTTCTCTTGGAATCAAGGAGAATGAGATGAGACTGCGTGACCATGATCCTGCAGAGTTAGCCTTCTATTCAAAGGGAACTACAGATATCGAGTTCTTATTCCCATTCGGATGGGGCGAGCTTTGGGGCATTGCTGATCGTACAGATTATGACCTTGGACGTCATCAGGAAGTTTCAGGACAGGATCTTACATACTTTGATGACCAGAAGAATGAGAAATATCTGCCATACGTTATCGAGCCGTCACTCGGTGCTGACCGTGTAGTACTCGCCTTCCTTTGTGCAGCTTATGACGAAGAGGATATTGGTACACCGGAGAAGCCGGATGTAAGAACAGTATTCCATTTCCATCCTGCACTTGCACCTGTAAAGATTGGAGTGCTTCCGCTGTCAAAGAAGCTCAATGAGAGTGCTGAAAAGGTATTTGCACAGCTTTCAAAGACATACAACTGTGAGTATGATGACAGAGGAACAATCGGAAAGAGATATCGTCGTCAGGATGAAATCGGAACACCATTCTGCGTGACATATGATTTCGACTCAGAGGAAGACCATTGCGTGACAGTACGTGACCGTGACACAATGGAGCAGGAGCGTATCGCAATTGATGAGCTTGATGCTTATTTTGCAAAGAAATTTGAATTCTAGTTTTGTACAAACTAACGATATTTTTTGTTAAATGAGGCTTAAAAAAAGCAATTACAACTTTTTTTGAAAGTGTATTTTGTGAAATTATACAAAATTAGGAATTAGGTCACAAAAATTAATATAAAAACATATCAGAAATCAAATTTTATGATATAATATAGATGACAAATGACAACCAAAGATATAGTAAGCTATTCTTTGGTTGTTCTGATATATGGAGATTATGAATATGGAAGCAAAAGAATTAAAGAAGCTGAGCAGAAGTGAGCTGCTAGAGATGCTTTTAGACAGAAGTAAAGAGGTTGAACACTTAAGAAAAGAGCTTGACGAGACAAAAAAACATATTCAGACACTTGAGCGTGAGGTAAAGACATCGGGTGATATCAATGCTGCAATTAATAAACTCACGTCTGCAACAGAGGAAATCCAGAAATTTGCCGCCGTAATATCCATGGCTTCAAATAATCTGACAAGAAAATAATATAGAAGCAATATTTTGTGGTTATGAAATGGATAATTGGACAAAAGAATGATAGAAAAAATATATAAAAAGGCAATATATGCTCTGGCAAGAGTTGCCGTAAAGTACATTGAACTAAGAAAAAAAAGAGAACAGAAGAAAATTAAGCAGAATAAATCAGCTAACCTCACAAATTTGACAAAAAGCTGCACAGATGCTGAATATAATAAAAAGGTAGTTGCAGAGATTAATCATAACAATATTGCAGCTGTTGCAGAAAGCAAAAATAATATTGATGTAGTGGATTTAAGCAAAGACGAGGAGCTGAAGGATGTCGAACAGAAACCACTTACCAATGAGGATAAGCTTGATTTACTTTTGGCACAGATGATGGAAACAGCTGTTAAGTCATCTGAAAAAGTAACGCAGGTACATAAGCAGACCCAAAATGTTGATGAAAATATATCACAGGAAATAGCGGAAATAATTCCGGTCAAATATGTAACACCGGCGCCAGACATAACTCCTGATATAGAAAAAAATATTGAAATAGAGAAGGAATATCAGCAGACTAAAAAAGAAAACCGGCCGGAGGATATATCTGTACATATAGAAAAGGAAATATCAAGGAAGGTTTCAGAAGAAAACAGAGTTGAGAGTAAAGAAGTTGAGAATAAAGGTGCTGAGAAGACTGAAGATACATCGGGCTATCGCAGTATCATGACAGACGACTATGACCGTTATAGCGATGATCTTGGCATAAAGGAGCTGCGTCAGGAACTGAGAAGAGTGAAGTATAACAACAAATTTGCAGCAACACTCTTCAATACCGTAGGAACACTTGTGGTAGTGGCAGCGGCAGCAATATTGGTCGCAAACCTGTGGCTTCCTATTTTGAAGGTGACCGGAACATCTATGTCACCAACGTTACATGAGGGACAGGTGCTTATGGCATCAAAGGGGCATGACTTTAAAACAGGAGATGTCATAGCTTTTTATTATAATAACAAGATACTTGTAAAAAGAGTTATTGCGATGCCGGGTGACTGGGTCAATATATCAGAGGATGGCACGGTTTATGTAAACGATATCGCAATTGATGAACCGTATCTCAATGAAAAAGCTTTAGGAGACTGTAATATAGAGCTGCCTTATCAGGTTCCTGAATCCAAGATTTTCGTGATGGGCGATAACAGAAGCGTATCACTTGACTCAAGAAATACAGCTATAGGCTGTGTCTCAGAGGAGCAGGTAGTCGGCAGAATTACATTTGCCATCTGGCCATTGTCTAAAATTGGCAAAATTGACTAGTGTTATTTGGAATTTTTTGGTAAAAAAGTAGAAAATCCCGATTTAAAGGCTCGTGTGACCGTTGTGTGACCAAAAGTGTGTAATATATTAGCTGTTGAATAACGATTAAGTAAAATGAATTATATATAACTCTATGAAAGGAGGATGCAGAATGGATAAGGATATGGAACGTCTCGGCAAAGAGCGGCTTAAAAGAGTGAGAAGACGTAGACAGCTTGCTACATTTATTATATCGATGGCTGTTATAGTGCTAGGCATTACTGCGTACAGACTTATACAACCTGCATCAGCAGCAGATCAGAATCAGAAGGATTTTACCATAGATAATGTCACAGAAAACTATGTTAATCTTCAAAAACTGCAATCAAATGGCTCATATACCGAAATGTCCAGTGAGGGCAAGTCAGCGGACTGGAACGGCGAGAAGTTCAAGCTTGAGGTTCAGCTGAATTTTGGAATCGGCAAGAATGATACGGTAGATGCCAATGGCAATACTGTTAAGAATTATTATTATGTCTATGATCCGTCGGTGACTATTCCGGATGATTTGTGCAATTCATGGACGACAAAATGTGACGACAACAGTGATATAGAACAGTTCCAGTACAGATATATCAAAAACGAGGATGGGACATATGCTATCCTTATAAGATTTGCAGATGGCTATATCGAGGGTAAAAGCAGCGATATAGAAGGCTGGGCAAAGGTTGAGGCTCTTGGTGAGGGTAAGACCAATGATTCAGGTGATCTTGATATCAATATCGGTGGTGATGTCACCATAACAGTAGACAAGGATAATGTCCACTGGAACGGAAACGATTCCTTAAACTACGATATTTCCGTAAAGAAGAGCAATACAAATAATAATAATATTGCTATTGATGAAAACGGTAATTATTATGTTGAGTTTACTGTAGATGTATCTTCTGAAAAAGGTACACCTGATGATATTGAAATCACAGATGAATTTAACGGCAATGGCATGCGTGTTGATACAACAGGGCTTACCTACAGCATAAAGAAAAACGGTCAGATTATTGACAGCAGCTATACTGCAAAGGCGACAGGAAAGAATGACCCGGCAGATGCGGGAAAGGCAACGCTTACTGCAAAGCTTCCGAAATTAGATGCAGGTGATAGCTGTTCTATTACATACAGGTATTATCTGACCAATGCCGGGGATTTGGGAAATAATGCTACATGGCAGGCAACTAATTTCGTTACAGGTAAATCAACAGACCAAAAATCAAAAGAAACTGTCATAGATACGTCAAGCAGCTACGTAAAGTATTACAAAAATCTTATAGAAAAATCCGGTAAATACGATAAGACTAATAACCGGATTATCTGGACGGTTACAGTAAATAAAACCTGTGAGGATATTGCTGGAGCTGTCCTGAAAGATGATATGTTTGATAAGATTACAGACATTGATATATCACCTAGTGACGGGTATACAATTAACAAAGACAGCAGTGGCAAGGTGACATCGGTTACATTTAATTCTACAGATGGTAACAAGAACTGCAATAAGTATACTGTCAAATACTATACAGATGCATTGCAGACATTTGATGACCAGAAATTTAATAATAAGGCTACTCTCACTAAGGATGATAAGTCATATGACAGCTCTTCAAGCGTAAATGTTCCAAAAACAAAGCAGGATATTACAAAGAAGCTTGTTGAAGCTCAAAAGACAGATAACAGTCTGTATACTTTAAAATGGGAGGCTAAGTTTACAATTCCGGCATCGGGATTTCCTAAGGCGTTTGGCATTGCTGATACAATGTCATCCAAATCCCAGAAGAATTATCATTACATGACTTATACCCAGATGAATGATTTTGTAAGTCAGGTAAAGAAAGAGTTTGATGGATATATCAGTGATATTACTGTTAAATATCTGGATAAGAATAATAAGTCAAAAACGGCAAAATTTAATGAAGTATCCGAATCTGATGACTACAGGTTTACCTCGGTAAATATCAGCTTTAATAAGGATTATCCGACAAGCAGCAGTGAAAAGACAGTCGTATTTACATACAGCACAACCGCCGATACGACAGCGAGTGGAAGTGTTGAGTATGTGAATAAGTTTGAAGCTTTAAATTCAAGTGCGTCTGCATCTTATAGCCATACGACATCAAAGATTGTAAAGACTGATGGAAACGGTAAAACAGGTCAGACATATTTGAAAACCACAGAAAGTGATGGAACACTCACATGGCGCGTTGATGTACTTATGGATGCTGATGCTACAGAGTATACTATCACTGATAAGCTTCCGGAGGGCGTTACACTGCAGAGTGTAAAGATAATGCTAAAATATCCTAATCAGGAGGGCTTTGTTTATCCTGACTTTGATGGTACGCCACATACGGTATCAGGCAGCGACTGGTTTATAAATGGAATTCAAACAGGTACTACGCTGGATAAAAACACAAATACCGTGGTTACAAGAGTTATAAAGCCTGATAAAGCCAATACAGAAATACATGGCTGGAATGAGAACTCTCACATATATGTAGTATACAAGTGCACGATAGATGATTTTGAGAATTTTGAAGCCGGTAAAAGAGTGGATTATAAGAATACAGCCACAGCATCATCAAATACAAACAGCGAAATCGGATCGGCTTCTCAGACACAGACCATGTCAAAGCCTGACGAATCGGGCGGTGATAATCCTACTGAGGGGGATAAGGTTATTTCCAAGAACTACAAGTGGGATGAAGACAATCACAGGCTGCGTTATACGGTTATAATAAACCCTGATGGCAAGGACTATCTGCCTGATAGCGATACATTAAAGCTGACAGATGTGCTTAAATTTACGACACGCACATATGGCAATGGTATTCAGACATTATGGTATATCGATTTAATGCCGGCTACAGTTCAGTTTAGAGAAGCTATTAAGCAAAGCGATGGAACTTATAAGCAGGGAGAAACGATAGATGAATGTAAGTGGAATTACAGTACACAGGATGGTACCTATGATTGGAGCGCCGATTCATATAGAACCATAAAAGCAGATATACCTGACGGTAAAGCCATTATGCTGACATATACTTATCAGGTCAATGCACAGGTTATTGGTACCCCTGGTGAATACAGTCCGATTATAATGAATGTCAGCAATACAGCAAAGCTTGAAGGCATTGAAAAGGGAGAAGACCGTAAGGATAACAATACTGTTTACAAAGAGTCTAAATCCTCTGCCGGAGTAATTAAGAGCAATACATTTACCTTGTATAAGGTAGATAAGGCTGATTATGGCAGGCTGCTTAAAGGCGCTGAGTTTGAGCTGTTTGGATACACATCGGATGGTTCTTATGCGTCGTTAGGTGAGTATACCACCGATGAGAACGGCAGAATTGATATCAGTATGAGTACTGACAATCTGGAGTATAATACTCAGTATTATATAGTTGAGACAAAGGCTCCGGAAGGTTATTTACTCTCGGCAGAGCCACATAAGGAGTATTTCTATTTCAGTGCAGATATCTCGGCACATCCTGTCGTAGCTGAAAACAGCTCATTACAGGGAAGTGATATGGCAAAGGTAAATACACCGTACTATTACGAGGATGTAGCAGTTGCAACCACCAGCATTTCAGTTGATAAAAAATGGACTGATTCTAAGAATGATCCGTTAGATAAGACTGATGGAAAGATCTTTCTGCAGCTGCATCAGGTGGATTCGGCTGGTAATGATAAGAAGTATGGCAATCCGGTTGAGTTGACAGCTGATTCGGCAGGTGAATGGTCATATGTATTTAAAAATCTGCCATTACAGAGTGTAGATGAAAATGGTATTCTGACCGGTACCACATATAAATATTATGTGACAGAGGTTGGAATAAATCAGAACAACAGTATGTCAGGCTATGATGTTTCATATATATTTAAGGATATAAATGGTACACAAATCACAAAGACCGATGCAAACGTTGCACCGGGCAGCGCCAATGCAATAGAGTCCGGTACTGTTGAGATTACAAACAAACTCATAGAGTATGAGCTTCCGGAAACAGGTGGAAGCGGTAACAGATGGTTGTATATGTTAAGTGGAGCTGTGCTTATAGCAATAGCTGTAATAACACTTTTCTATAAAAAACATAAAACATTATAAAAAAGGAGAATGCGATATGAAAACAATCAAAAGAAGCATTGCTTTTGTTCTTGCAATGATACTTACACTTGCAATGAGCGTTACAGTATTTGCTGAGGGCGAAGGCGTAAAAAAAACATTTACCATCACGGTTAATGAGGCAAAGGCAGGCCACACTTATGAGGCTTACCAGATTTTAAAGGGAGATCTTTCAAAATCACAGACAACACTTTCAAACGTTGACTGGGGTACCGGTATCAAGGCAGACAAAAAGACAGATCTTGCTAATGATGCAAAAGCTTATGTAGAGAAGCTTTCAGGAATGAACTCTTCAGATATTAAGGCAGAGGCACAGAAAATTGCATCAGTTTTAAGCACTACAGTAGCAGGTTCTGTTTCAGTAACACAGGACAATGCAAAAGCTGAGATTACAGGACTTGAGCCTGGTTACTATCTTATCAAGGATAAGGATAGCTCTTTAAAAGGTGACGAGGCTTACACAGAGTATATCCTCAATATCGTTGCTGATACAACAATCACACCTAAGACAGATGTACCTTCTGTTGAGAAGAAAGTAAAAGACACAAACGACACAACAGGTGATACAACAGAATGGCAGGATTCAGCCGATTATGATATCGGAGATGTAGTTCCATTCCAGCTTACAGCTACATTACCTGCAAATGTTCAGTCATATAAGTCATATTACCTTAAATTTGATGATACTCTTTCACAGGGACTTGATTTCAATGAAGGAACTGTTACTGTTAAATTAGGTGATAAGGATGTTACAGAATTCTTTACAACAAATTATGACGCAGCTAGCAAAAAACTTACTTTTACATGTGACAATATTTTAGCAAAGGGATTTGAAGCTAAAAATGGTGAGACGATTGTAGTTGAGTACAAAGCAACTCTCAATAAGAATGCTGTTATCGGTTCAAAAGGAAACCCAAATAAGGTAAAGCTTGAGTTCTCTAACAACCCTAACAATGGTGGTGAGGGAGACAAAGGTGAGACTCCGGAGGATACAGTAATCGTATTTACATACAAGGTTGTAATCAACAAGGTAAATGAGAAGAACGAAGCACTCGATGGTGCAGAGTTTACTCTTTACAAAAAGATTAAAGGTGAAGCAGACAAAGAAATCAAAGCGGTAATTTCCGGTGATAAGAATGATGTCTTCACATTCAGCGGACTTGATGACGGTGATTATGTACTTAAGGAGACAAAGACTCCTGATGGCTACAACACTGCAAACGATATTGAATTCACAATCAAGGCAGACCACTCAATTGAGTCTGATGCTCCTGAGCTTAATTCATTAAGCGGAGATAAGGTGACCGGTAATATTACACTTAAAGCTGATAAAACTGAGGGCAGCTTAAGCACACCTGTACAGAACTTAAAGGGCTCAGTCCTTCCTTCAACCGGTGGTGCCGGACGTGTTGCAATTTATGTGATTGGTGCTATATTAGTAGTCGGTGGCGGAATTGTTCTTGTAACAAAGAAGCGTGTTAAATAATATCATTTTATGATAAAATATATCTGCCATGAGCCACTTTAGTGGTTCGTGGCAGTTACAATAGGCATAATTATATTATGCAAATGATAACAGTAAGGAGAGTGCTATGAGAAGAAAATTATCAACTATTTTGTTTGTCATAGTGTTTCTTGCAGGACTGTCCTTACTGCTATATCCGACGGTGAGTGATTACTGGAATTCATTCCATCAGTCAAGGGCAATCGCAAGCTATGTCGATGCAGTAGACAATACAGATGAACAAAAGCTTGAAGAAATGAGACAGGCGGCAGAGGCTTACAATGAAAAGCTTTTAAGCAAGCAGGACAGATATGATATGTCTGATTCGGACAGAGCAGAGTATGAAAGCCTGCTTGATGTATCTGGTACAGGAGTCATGGGCTATGTTGAGATTCCGTCCATCAATGTCTCATTGCCGATTTACCACGGCACAGACAATACAATACTTCAGATAGGTGTTGGCCATATCGAGGGCACATCGCTTCCGGTTGGCGGAGCAAGCACACATTGTGCTGTTTCAGGACACAGGGGACTTACCTCATCTAAGCTATTTACGGATATTGACCAGATGGCAGAGGGTGACACATTTAAGCTGTATGTGCTTGGCGAGACACTGACCTACGAGGTTGATCAGATAAGGATTGTTTTACCTGATGAGCTTAATGACTTAAAGATTGAGGAAGGGCAGGATTACTGTACACTTATTACATGTACACCGTATGGTGTGAATTCCCACAGGCTTCTTATCAGGGGCCACAGGATTGCAAATGATGCACAGGGACTTATTGTCGAGGATGTAAAGCAGGTACAGCCGTTACATGAAGCCATAGTGCTTGGCATTCTGTTTCTGGTTTTGTATATTATAATTTGTAAGATACTTAGTAAAACGATATTGTATAGATTCAGATAGAATCAGGAAGGAGGAAAAATGCACAATAGTTTAAAAAGAGCTGTCAGTATAGCTATAGCTGCGATAGCCTTGTTTTCTCTGCCATGTGGAAGCATTTTTGCAAGGACGCATATTGATATTGATAAGAAATGCTCTATAACAGTTGATATCCCTGATACATGGGAGGATTTGTATACTGTGGATTTTCCCGTAGAGCTTTACAGAGTGGCAGATGTAGATGAGAACGATGTATACACTGCAACGAAGCAGTTTGATGAGCTGGCTAAATCTATATCAGATATCAGCAGTAAAACTACCGCAGATGACTGGGAAAAGATGGCGAAGACAGCTGCGGACATTGCAGACAAAGGTTCTTTGACAGCAGATGAGGTAATAGATGTTTCAAACGGAAGGGGAAACGTTACAGGCGTTAAGACGGGACTGTATCTGGTGTATGCAAAGCCGGCTAATTCGGCAAGATTTGGATACACATTTGTGCCGTATCTGGTTTCGGCTCCTAATAATGAGTTTGCTATGACAGGAAGCGGCTCAGATTCATGGATATATGATAATATCGATATCGAGCTGAAGCCTGAACAGACCGGGCTTATGGGAAGCTTACAGATTAATAAAACATTAAAGACATACAATACAGCACTCGGTGAGCCGGTGTTTGCATTTGATGTTGAGGCCTACGACAGGGATGGTAATGTGGTGTTTTCCGATATCGCATCAATCAGATTTGACAGTACAGGGGCTAAGAGCGTAGTTATTGACAATATTCCGGCAGGGTCAAGGGTGATAGTAAAGGAGGTATATGCCGCTGGCAGTTATCAGGTGACCTCCTCAGACAGCATAGAGACACAGATTGTGGCCGGTGAGACCGCAGATGTTGATTTCACAAACGATTACAACGACAAATTGATTTATAGTACCGGTGTCGTAAACCATTTTGAGTATGACGGAACCGGATGGGAATGGGTGCAGAATTAATGAAAAAATTATCAGAGTCTTGTAAAAAACTTAATAGAAATCACTGTATTCTTGTATGTGCAGCCTTTGCTGCAACACTCATTGTTTGTGGTGTTTCAGTTAAACCGACGCTGGCATATTTTACAACCTATGCTACGGCAAAGGGCGGTATCTCAGTAGATATCGGTCCTACAACTGATGTCAAGGAGAAGTTTAAGGACTGGAAGAAAACTATTGAGATTGAGAATACAGGAAAAGCAGACTGTTTTGTCAGGGTAAAGGTAATTGCAGCAAGCCAGTTTGATATACAGGCATCAGGCTCAAACTGGAGCCTTTCAGATGATGGCTACTGGTATTACAGTCAGGTAGTGCCGGTTGGTGGTAAAACCGAGCCGATTGTTGCAGCTATCACAGTTAGTGAAAAGGTAAAGACCAGCTTCAATGTAGTTGTGGTTCAGGAGTGTGCTCCTGTCACATATGATGAGAATGGCAATCCGTGTGTCGCACCTGATGCAAAATGGGATGCGACAGCACAATATGATAAAGAGGAGGGCGAAGAGTAATGAAGAGAAAACTTCCAATTATACTTGTAGCATCCTCTGCGATAATGCTTGCAGCATCGACGATTGGATCTACAAAAGCGACTCTTACATATATGAGTGATAATTATTTGGCTCAGATTGACATCAAATCCATCGGTGTTACTTTGACTGAGAATGGCAATGATGTGAGCTGGCGTGATTATAAGCATAAGGATGATGACTGGAGCGAGGCAACAGGAGTGCTGCTTGGAGATATGCTAAAGAATGCCGGAGATGAAAAACTGATTCTCGACAAAAAGTACGATGAGAAGCTTGCTGTCAAAAACAGCGGCTCGATAGATGAGTATGTGAGAGTGACTGTGCAGCATTACTGGGCAGACAAGGAGACAGGTGATAAGCTTTCAAAACTTGATCCATCAAAGATACAGATTGACTTTACAAACGATGGTTGGACAGAGGATAAGAGTGCTGAGACTACAGAGCGAAATGTATTTTACTACAATTCTATTTTAAAAAAAGGTCAGACATCCACTGATTTTACAGACAAAATCAGTATATCCGGCGATATTGCAGCCATTGTGGGTCAGACATCACAGACTGATGATAACGGACTTACAACCATCACTACTACCTATGAATATGATGGTGCGCAATTTGTGCTGGAGGCAACTGTTGATGCAGTACAGACACACAATGCAAAGGACGCAATTAAGAGTGCGTGGGGTGTTGATGTAAATATATCAGATGACGGGGCACTTAGCTTAGAGTAAAGGAGGACAATATGAAAAAATTTATCGCATTATTATCATGCATGTTGTTTATCCTTGGTTCGATAGGCACTGTATTTGCGGATGAGAATACTACTACAGCCGGCTCATGTGAGTTTACCGGCAAGGAGATGGTCAGTTCGTTCGATTCAAATAAAATAGCAGCCTCTGTCTCACAGATGGAGCCGGGAGATTCTGTCACATTTTCCGTTGATATAAAGAATAACAGCAGTATTTCGACGAAATGGTATATGTCCAATGATGTATTAAAGAGTCTTGAGGATACACAGGCTGTGGCTGAAAATGGTGGATACTCATATATTCTTACATTTGTAGGACCGGATGGAAAAGAGAACACTATATACAGCAGCACCAGCGTAGGTGGAGAGAAGGAGGCAACGGCCGGAAAAGGACTCAATGAGGCTACAAACTCTCTGGATAAGTTCTTTTATTTAAAGACATTAGAGCCTGGAGAGGGAGGCAGTGTGAAGCTTTTAGTAGGACTTGACGGAGAAAGTCAGGGTAATATATATCAGGATACACTCGCAAAGCTCATGATGAACTTTGCTGTGGAGGACAATTCAAATCCGACTTCGCAAAATCCACCTACATTTACAACTACAACGAGCAAGGTGAAGACCGGAGATATCTGGTCAATAGCGTCAGCTGTAGTGTTTGTGATTGGTATTATTTTGATGATACTGGCTTTCGTAAGTGACAGAAAGGGGGCTAAGCAAAATGAAAAGATTGCTTAAATATTTTCTTGCAGCTCTTGTTGTCATAACCGGTGTTTTCTCACAGACAGCAGATGCAAAGGCATTTTCATATACATACACTGTTTCCTTCTCAGCCGGAGGTCAGGGGAGCATAAACGGTGGTGTGCAGGTACGAAAGGCATCAGGCAATGAGGCTTCGGTTTCTGTTTCTGCTAAAGGAGACAAAATAATTGTCACAGGTCTTGAATATGGAGATGTCATCAGCTGTGATGCACAGGGCAGTGTGGCACTTAATGAAAACAGCAAGTACTACGTAAAGGGAATCAGATTAAGCGGCCGTGACAATAATACGGTTGCACAGTCGGCTTTTCTCGTATCGGGAGATCAGGACTATGTTGTAGCATACGGCATACCGGGCGAGCTTGCTGAGTATACAGTCAACTATGTGGATACAGATGGCAATAAGCTTGCTGAAAGCCGTACCTATTATGGTAATGTGGGCGATGAGCCGGTTATAGCTTATCTGTATATAGATGGATATATTCCGGACAGCTATAATCAGACAGGAAAGCTGTCGTCAAATACATCAGAAAACGTGTTCAACTTTGTATATTCAAAGGCTGCATCAAGCATGGCTGCTGCCGGAAATGGAGCAAATGACAATACTGCGGCAGGCGGCAATCAGGCAGCCGCAGGAGCTGCAAATGCAGCCGGGGCAGCCAATGCAGCGGGCAATGCAGCAGGAGCGGCAAATAACGGAGCTGCAGATGGAGCAAATGCCGCAAACACAATAGTGCCTGACGGACAGAATGATCCGCAGGATGGAATCCAGGCACCGCAGGCACAGCCAAATACTGATATAGCAGATGAGCAGGTACCGCAGGCGGCAAACGACAATAAGCATGATATAGCAGATGAGCAGGTACCGCTTGCCACCATGATTAGTGAGAGTGGAATGGCCGTTCCGCTGGCTATTGGTGCGCTTGGGATAGTTGCAATTCTTGCAATTATGATATTTGTCATAGTAAAGAATGTTAAGTCTGTCCGTGTTCAAAAAAATAGTATGAAACATAAGGGAAAAGATAATAAAAATTAGTTGATATTTGCTGAAATTATGGTATTATTAATGTGTGCGCTTATATGAGTGCACACATTAATCAAGTATATGGATGGTTTTTTTACCATACCAGAAATAAAATTTAGGAGGAATTGCAAAATGGCAAACAAGTGGGTATATACCTTCAAAGAGGGTAACATGACCATGCGTAATCTTCTCGGTGGTAAGGGTGCTAACCTCGCTGAGATGACAGAGATTGGACTTCCTGTACCACAGGGCTTCACAATCACTACTGAGGCTTGTACACAGTACTACGAGGATGGACGTAAGATCAATGATGAGATTATGGCTCAGACTATGGAAGGTGTAAAATGGATGGAAGAGGTTAACGGAAAGAAATTCGGTGACCTTAAGAATCCTCTTCTCGTATCTGTTCGTTCAGGTGCCAGAGCTTCAATGCCGGGTATGATGGATACAATCCTTAACCTTGGTCTTAATGATGATGTTGTTGCAGCTATGATCGCTGGTAACCCAGATCCAGCATTCGAGCGTTTCGTATATGATTCATACAGACGTTTCATCCAGATGTTCTCAGACGTTGTTATGGAAGTAGGAAAGAAATACTTCGAGCAGCTCATCGACAAGATGAAAGAGGACAGAGGTGTTAAATTTGACGTAGACCTTACAGCAGCTGACCTTAAAGAGTTAGCAGAGCAGTTCAAGGCTGAGTACAAGAATCAGTTAGGAACAGATTTCCCTTCAGATCCTGTAGAGCAGTTAAAGCTTGCTATCGAGGCTGTATTCCGTTCATGGGACAACCCACGTGCAAATGTTTATAGAAGAGATAACGATATCCCTTATTCATGGGGAACAGCTGTTAACGTAATGCCTATGGTATTCGGTAACTTAAATAACGAGTCAGGTACAGGTGTTGCATTCACACGTGATCCTGCAACTGGTGAGAACAAGCTTATGGGTGAGTTCCTTATCAATGCACAGGGTGAGGACGTTGTTGCCGGTGTTCGTACTCCAATGCCAATCGCTCAGATGGAGCAGGAGTTCCCAGAGGCATACGCTGATTTCCTTAAGGTTTGTGAGACTCTTGAGAATCACTACCATGATATGCAGGATATGGAGTTCACAGTTGAGAACAAGAAGCTCTATATGCTTCAGTGCCGTAATGGTAAGAGAACAGCTCCAGCTGCTCTTAAGATCGCTTGCGATTTAGTAGATGAGGGACATAAGACACCAGCTGAGGCTGTTGCAATGATCGACCCTCGTAACCTTGATACATTATTACATCCACAGTTCGATGCTGCTGCACTTAAGGCTGCAACTCCACTTGGAAAGGGTCTTGGAGCATCTCCAGGAGCTGCTTGTGGTAAGGTTGTATTCACAGCTGACGATGCTGAGGCATGGGCTGAAAGAGGAGAGAAAGTCGTACTTGTACGTCTTGAGACATCTCCAGAGGACATCACAGGAATGAAGGCTGCTCAGGGTATCCTTACAGTTCGTGGTGGTATGACATCTCACGCAGCCGTAGTTGCACGTGGTATGGGAACATGCTGTGTATCTGGTTGTGGTGATATCAATATGGACGAGGAGAACAAGAAGTTCACACTTGCAGGACAGACATTCACAGAGGGATCTGAGATTTCTATCGATGGTACAACAGGTAACATCTACGCTGGAATCATCCCAACAGTTGATGCTTCAATCGCTGGTGAGTTCGGACGTGTTATGGCATGGGCTGATGAGTTCAGAAGACTTAAGGTTCGTACAAATGCAGATACTCCTGCAGATGCTAAGAAGGCTCGTGAGCTTGGTGCAGAGGGAATCGGACTTTGCCGTACAGAGCATATGTTCTTCGATCCAGAGAGAATCGCTGCATTCCGTGAGATGATCTGCTCTGATACAGTAGAGGAGAGAGAGACAGCTCTTAACAAGATTCTTCCATATCAGCAGGGAGATTTCGAGAAATTATACGAGGCTCTTGAGGGATGCCCAGTAACAATCCGTTTCCTTGATCCACCTCTTCATGAGTTCGTTCCTACAGAGGATGCTGACATCGAGAAGCTTGCAAAGGCTAAGAATAAGTCAGTAGAGGAAATCAAAGCTATCTGTGAGTCACTCCATGAGTTCAACCCAATGATGGGTCATAGAGGATGCCGTCTTGCAGTTACATATCCTGAGATTGCTAAGATGCAGACAAAGGCTGTTATCCGTGCAGCTATCAATGTAAAGAAAGCTCATCCAGACTGGGATATCGAGCCTGAGATCATGATCCCATTAGTATGTGAGATCAAAGAGCTTAAGTTCGTTAAGAAGATTGTAGTTGAGACAGCTGACGCTGAGATCGCTGCTGCAAATGCTGACATCAAGTACCATGTTGGTACAATGATCGAGATCCCAAGAGCTGCTCTTACAGCTGATGAGATCGCTAAGGAAGCTGACTTCTTCTGCTTCGGTACAAACGACCTTACACAGATGACATTCGGATTCTCAAGAGATGATGCAGGTAAGTTCTTAAATGCTTACTATGATGCTAAGATCTTCGAGAACGATCCATTTGCTAAGCTTGACCAGACAGGTGTTGGTAAATTAATGGAGACAGCTATTAAGCTTGGAAAGCCAGTTAATCCTAACCTTCACGTTGGTATCTGTGGAGAGCACGGTGGAGATCCTTCATCAGTTGAGTTCTGCCACAAGATTGGACTTGACTATGTTTCATGTTCACCATTCCGTGTACCAATCGCTCGTCTTGCTGCAGCACAGGCTGCTATCGCAGAGCAGGCAAAATAGACAAAGGTTCAAATTTAAAAGTCTATATATAAGATTTTGCAAGGGAAAGTATTTAGTACTTTCCCTTGTTTTTTATTGCCAATCTGCATTTCACACCCTGAAAACTACATTTCGCGCCAAGAGTATAGATTGTAGGCACTATATGTTGTATAATTGGTACTAGAAATACAAGTATATGTGATATGAATAGAGAACGAAGCACAGATACGATGTAGGTACTAAGGTATGGAGAGAACACATTTATGATCATAAAAAAGAAGAACATCCGTACAATTGTGATAACCTGTGCATTGCTAGGTATCATAATATTCAGCATTCACAGCTACAATGTATATATGAGCCGCCAGATATATAATGAGGGTACATCAAATGTCAAAGCCTCATACAGTCAGGTGAACCGGACCTTTAACATGTTTGCGCAACGCAACTGGAACGTTCTTTCGGACTGGAATGTTTATTTGACTAAAGTACTAAATAACGACAGTGGTCTGCAGTGGAATGATTTTGTCAGAGAAAAGGGAACATGGCATTACAGCGATTTTTATCTGTTTAATGAGCAGAATCAGTTTATCACCATAGAAGGCAGAAGCGGAGTGGCTGATAATGCAAAAGATGCATTCAATGAGCTTTTTAAGGCAAATGAGCCTGTGATATCAAGCTATATATCTACAAAGGGCGTGAGAAAGGTGCTTTTTGCTTTTCCGGCTGATGGGATTACTGTGGATGGAATTACATATACCGGGCTTGCTGTGAGCTATGACAATACGGACGTGGAAAGGATGCTCGGAGACAAGGCCTATAAAGACCAAAGTGATTGTTATATTGTTGATTCTGCAGGAAATGTCATACTCTCAATCGAACCAAAGACAGAGATTGATGATATGGTTGATAATCTGATTAATTTCATAGGTGATAATGCAACCGATTACGTTACAGATGATTTTTACGATGTAAAGACCAATATAGCTGATGGCAGTGATGGCTGTTTTGCATTTTCATACAATAAAAAAGATTATTATATGACATATCAGCCTACCGGAATAAAGGACTGGTCTATAGTAGGTATCGTTGAAGCAAAGGCTGTCAGCTCATTCATGTTTCAGGTGCAGTACAGTACAATTTTACTTATAGGCATAATGTTCATCTGCGTAATACTGCTTATTTGTATGTATGTAATGAAGAATACCAGGCTTAAGCTTCAGAAGGAGAAGCTCACTGTCATGGCAGTATCTCATGAAAAGGAAATCTCTGATATGCTGTTGAACAGTCTGGCAAGAATTGTGGACAGTTACGCACTGTGTGATATTGAAAATGATACGTACGAATATCATGAGAGACTGGTTCGAAAGCTTTATCCTGAGCGTGGCTGCTACAGTGATCTGGTGGAGACAATATCAAACAGGTACACGCTGATTTCAGAGGAGGAGAGTAAAGATATCTCGGAGCTTCTTTCTCTTGAAAATATTTACGGAAAAATTAAAAATGAGCATGATTATTTTAAATTTGAATGTGCAGAGAACAACAGCAAGCTATTTCTTTCAATGACAGTTATTCCGGCAAGATGGGAGGATGGCAGACTGACACAGTATCTGCTTGTCTCACAGAATATAGGAGAAAAGCATAAGATGGCAGATCTTGCAAATACGGATATGCTTACAGAGCTATATAATAAGAGATATTTTGATACCATTATGAATATGAGAGTCCAGAGAGGAAAAGCATTTGCACTGATTTTTATGGATCTTGATTTTTTCAAGCCGGTCAACGATACATATGGTCATCCGGTCGGAGATAAGGTTCTTTGCAATGTAGGAAAGCGCATTATAAACAGCATACGAACAGCCGATTATGCATTCCGTATTGGAGGCGATGAGTTTGCATGTATAATAGATGGCAATGCAGATGAAGAAAATTGCTTAGAGAGCATAGAGAGACTTCAAAGAGTTATATGCAATCCGTATAACATACATGGTCATAAAATAAAAATCGGAGTAAGCTGTGGATATGCACTTTATCCGTCCGATGCTGACACGGTTGAAAGTCTGCTAAAGATAGCAGACAGACGTATGTATGCAGAGAAGGAAAAACATCATGAAGATAGAAGATAAAGATAATAGATAGAAGATAATAGGATATAGAAGATTATCAATCAAAAAAGCTATGAGAGCCCGGTTAAAGGCTTTCATAGCTTTTATTTTTATGAGTGAGCACGAAGCTGTTCATCGACATATGTCTGGATATAATAATTATCCTCAGGCATCTGGCAGCCGACGATATATGTTCCGTCATTATTTGAGCAGCGGATTACATATCCATCTAACACTGAGTGGTCAGCAAGAGCAAAGTCCTCTATCGAAATAGTAACCTTCGCCCCCTTATGATCCACGAAATAAGGATCATTTGTCAAAAATGCAAAGCCGTTTGTACTTATATTGTCAAGTGTGCCTTTAAATGTGGTGTCTGTTCCTTTGAGCTTGATAGTGCATTTGTTTGATAAATCCATGCGAGGGTATTTCCTACGGTTCAAGATTTCAGGCTGTGTATTGACTGTTATCATAAGGTCATCTGTAATTGTGAGATCCTTCCAGCAGTACATTACATTGCCAACTGTAACATACAGATTGCAAGGTCTGGATGAGTCTACAGATAAGCCGCCTGATACAAGCTTAAGACTGTTTTCGCCAACAGCCTTTACTTCGCAATGGAACTCGTTGCCGGTCTGTACATCTGTCATAATCACTTTGGCCTTCATACCCGGGCGGATATCATCAAGTCCCATAAATCCACCAACTCCGAGCTCGTGCATGAGAGATTGGATAACAGTTTCGATATTATTGATATTTGTTGCACTTTCATCATATTTACTGAGCATCTTGCGGCTTATCGCGTCAGATGCATCGATACATGAGGTCATGGTTTCTACGATGTCAGATACCTTTTCCATATTGTCGACAAGCTGCTGGTTAGATGCTTCAACCTCCTGCATTGCGGCATCGATTTCACGGATATGGCTTCCGAGCTTATTGGAATCCTTTGTAATCTTCTCAACATTTTCACCGGTCTGCATTACCTTTTCAAGAGTGAGCTGGATGAGACGGAGCGTTTCTTCAATGGATGAGGTCATCTTTCCGGAAATCTCGTCGAGCCGTGAGAGAGCCTCACTGATCTGACCGGATGAATTCCTCGTCTCAGTGCTTAAAGTGCGGATTTGTTCGGCAACAACAGCAAATCCCTTACCTGCTTCGCCTGCACGCGCAGCCTCGATAGAAGCGTTAAGAGCGAGGAGGTTTGTCTGGTTTGAAATATTATCAATTGTTCCGGTTTCATTTTTAACCATCTCAAATTCGTCTCTGAATGTAGTCAGGATGTTTTCAACCTCTGTAGAAAGCTCAGACATGGTTTTTGCTGTCTGGGCAAGACCTTCAAGGTCCTCAGAGCTTACCTTGGCATGCTTGCCTGATTCGGTTGTCAGGGAAACCATATCATTTATCATGGCTGCAACATTCTCAACCTGTGAGCTTATATCGGTAGTCATTTCCTGGGAAGAAGCAGTGTGGGACTGAAGCTGCTTGTTATTTCCGGTAAGCTCATTCATTCCATCAACGACAACATCTGAGCCATGCTTGTTTTCAGAAGCAAGCTCACGGACCACTGTTATACCGTCCATTATAGTGTTGCAAGCGGTTTTAACCTGCTCAACTGTCGTGACAACGCGATTTAAATCAGACTTTATGCTCTCGGTGAGTGCAGCATCGGACTCAGTCAGGTGACGTACCGACATGATATAGCCTATGTAGCAAAGTAAAAGACATGCTATCTGAAGCTGATAGTTTTTGTGGTCTACAGCAGTGTTCTGACCTAGTACTAATATGTGAAATGCAATACTTGCAATAAGGCTTAGCATATTTGCAACAGCGCAGTAAATCATGAATTTTTCATCCTTAAATATTACAATAAGGCTGATTATCGGAAGAATATAGGTGAATGCAATCGGTGAGGTTGTCGTACACAAAAGAAATACGTAAAAAATACCATATCCGATGACAAATGCAAGCCTGTAATGATCATTATCCTTCCCCTTCCTTTTTAGAAGTATGTCACCACACACGAAAGGCAGCCAGCATAAAATAACAAAAATGATATAATTACTGACAGAATAAGCGCCATTTGCTGTGTCGGTACCATAATTTGCGGTCAGCAGAATAGCAAAAACAAGCCATAATCTGCGGGCCTTGATATTCGCCTTTGCTTTAAAAATTTTTTCATCGTAACCCATATGAATTCTCCTGATTCGTAATAATATAGGTATATTCTACTATGCTAGTACTTTAATTACAAGGCATATTTAAGAATTTGAATGTATAATTATGGTATTGTTTCTAAGTCTAAACTTTAATTGTTTTTTGCCTGTCAATCCGCTATACTAAAATTAACTATATACTTACAGGAGGGCATAAAGCATGAACATACTTCTGATTAACGGAAGTCCAAAAGGCAAACGAAGCAATTCGTTAAGGCTTGCAAACAGCTTTATAGAAGGCTTCAAAGAAGGATATAAGAGCAAAAATGAAGCTATTATATCCATTGATGAAATGCATGTAGCCTCAATGAATGTAGGAGCGTGTAAGGGCTGCTTTGCATGCTGGCAGAAGACACCCGGGGTGTGTTGCATAAATGACGATATGCAGACTGTTATTGGGAAAATGCTTGAAGCGGATATTGTTGTGTGGTCGTTTCCTCTGTACTATTTTAGTGTGCCGGGAATACTAAAGAACGTGATTGACAGACAGCTTCCCATGAGCCTGCCGTTTATGAGTACAAAGGATGACGGATACGGAAGCGGCAGCCATGATTGCAGATATGATATGGAAGGCAAAAGGCATGTGCTAATCTCTACCTGTGGCTTTTATTCTGCAGAGGGAAATTATGACAGTGTACTTCGGATGTTTGACCATTTCCTTGGAAAAGGGCATTATACAACCATATTTTGTGGTCAGGGTGAGCTGTTTCGTGTAAAAGAGCTGTCAAAGAGGACTGACGAATATCTGGCTACGGTAAAAAGTGCCGGGGCAGAATATGCTATCACAGGAAAAATATCTGAAAAAACAGAAGCGGCGCTCCATACTCTTTTATATCCAAGGGATGTATTTGAATGTATGGCGGATGCCAGCTGGGGAATCAGCAGGACAACAGGAGAAAAGGAAGCGGATGACCTTGTTTTCACCAGACAGATGGCTGCATTATACAATAAGGATACCTATGACGGAAAGGAACGCGTGCTTGAGATATGCTATACCGATTTGAAGCATACATACCAAATAAAGCTTGATGATAAAGGTAGTGAGGTGTTTACTGACCAAAGCCTTGCCGCGACTACACGCATAGATACGCCTTTTACGGTATGGTCGGCTATTTCCCGAGGCGAGATAGGTGGCGCAGAGGCATTGGGAAAGCAGATGTATACGGTGACAGGTGATTTTTCCTTGATGGTAAACTGGGATAAATTTTTTGGAAGTACATCGGCAGTCAAAGAGGCAGAAAAAACATCACAAGGTGTGGAGGTACAGAAAAATCCATCCATGATGACAATGCTCATACCATGGATTACGTTTTGGATAGCAGTTTCTGTCAATACTGAAAAGGGTTCTGTGATTGCTCTTTTGGTGGCATCCGCTATTCCTTTTATTATGAGAAAACATAAATTTGTAATATGGGATCAGCTCTCAATTGTTGCTGTTGCTATACTTTCTGCGATTGCAAGCCTGACAGGAGCAGGTGACATATCAACAGATATCGGATATCTGGTGTTTGGTCTGTTCTGGCTGGTTTCATGCCTGACAAAGGAGCCTTTATGCGCAACATATGTGAAATACAATTATGGCGGTGAAGCCGAACATAAAAATCCTCTCTTTATGAAGACGAATTATATACTTGCGGCGGCATGGGGAGTATTATACGTGTTGACAGCAGTGTGGACATTTCTGCTGAAAAAGGCAGGTGTTGGAGCTGCACTTATTGTCGTAAACAATCTGATGCCTGTATTGATGGGCATATTTACCGGATGGTTTGAAAAATGGTATCCTGCAAGGCTCGCAAGAGGAACAAAAAAGCAGTAATTCGTAAGATTTTTTTAATATTTTATGTATTCTATTTACTTTAGGTGGATAGAAGAGTACTCTTTAGAAAACGTACTCATAGTAGTGCTTATAAATAAAAGAAAGAGGTATATCATAATGAAGAAAAAACTGATTACAATTGTAATAGGAGCTATGCTTTGCGCAGGATTGTTTGCAGGCTGCGGACAGAGCAATACAAAGCAGGATAAGGCAGCAGGCACCGAAAGTGCAAAGCAGGCTGATACCAAGGATGAAGGTGATAAGGGCTCACAGGAAGAGAAGGAGCTTACAGGAACGATTGATGACATAAAGGACTTCATGTTTGTAGTGACTGATGACAAGGATACACCATACAGCTTTACCTTCGATGAGAAGCCTGACGGACTTGATGGTGTTGCAAGTGGAGACAAGGTGACTGTTAAGTATACAGGTACTATTTCAGAGGTGGATCCGTTTGAGGGAAAGATAATATCTGTTGAGAAGGCAGAATAGGGTACCACAATCAGGGAGCTTGTATTAGAAAATGAATGTTTATAAAAGGGAGGATATTTATTAATGAATGAATCAAATAAAGTATCACGAGCTGTTTACATAGTTCCTGTTATATATGTGCTGGGCATGTACATGATGCCGGTCTTATTTTGGATAATATGCAATATGCAGGAATCAACAGAAAGCTTTGATGCAGGCTGGATAATGGTCATGCCGATTGTTTTGGGACTGGTTAATCTGGCTGTGGTGCTCATCCTTGGGAAAAGAATAAGCAGAGTACAGCTACTCATTTGCACAAGTATTATAAAATATGCATTAATACCATTTTATGTAATAGGTGGTTTTTGCATTATAGTTGCACTTCTCTTAATGCTAACACCGGTTGTTATCATGATATTTGTAGGCCCGACCGTTGCGATTGTGCTATCAGTTATTGGCTGGCTTGGGCTGTTAGGAGCAGCACCTTTTTCAATTGCCTATATTGTAAGGGCATGCAGTGAGGGAGTACAAGGAAAGGTGCTGTCTGTATTTGCAGGCATATTCCAGTTCTTTTTTACTCTTGATATAATTTTTGTGATTATACTGGCAGTGAAGGATAGGAGCTTTGTGAAAGCGCAAAAGGGATATGGATTGATTCAATAATTGAAGCGTTATAAAGCAATATAAAAAGAGCTCTTTGCAAGAGCTCTTTTTGTATTGTACAACATGTAAGTGTGGATGATTACTGTAAGAGTGAGAGAACACCCTGGTTAGACTGATTAGCCTGTGCAAGCATAGACTGACCTGCCTGAGCAAGAATGTTGTTCTTGCTGTAGTTAACCATCTCTTTAGCCATATCTGTATCACGGATACGAGACTCAGCTGATGTGGTATTCTCAGATACATTATCAAGGTTGTTGATTGTATGCTCAAGTCTGTTCTGTACAGCACCGAGTGATGAACGCTGAGATGATACTTTAGAGATTGCCTCTGAAATACGATCAATAGCAGCTGTTGCATCATCTTCTGTATTTACTTGAATTCCTTTTACACCTATTCCAGCGGCACTCATTGAAGCAATATCAACTTTTATTTTATTGTCAGATGATGAATCGGCACCAACATGAAGATTAAATGATAAAGCATCATTTACTTTGAATGCTTCTGTATATGCAGCAGCAGCTGTTTTATCTTTCAATTTTATATTAGTACCAGCTGTTGCACCAGCATCTCCTGTGTTGCTAGTGTAAAAACCTGCAATAGCGGAACCATCGGCATAATTTCCAGATTTTACTTCATCTGCTGAAAGTTCCTTTCCGTTACCATCGTATAGTTTGGTAACGAAAGCATAATCCCTGCCTTTTATAGCCAATGTGCTTGTTGTGTTCTTATCCTGCTTGTCAGCTCCAGCTTCTTCAGTGTAAATTTTCTTTCCTGAAGCAATAGCATCTTTTAATGCATCGCCAGTTAAAAAATTTTGGGCATTTGTTTCACCAGCCAAATACAATTTTGTTCCTTCTTTAATTGTATAGTTGGATTTATAAAAGTTAGCATCAGTTTGGGTTTTACTGTCTCCTTTTAGAAGATATGTTTCATTAAACTTTGTTGTCTCCGAAACACGATCTATTTCTGTTGAAAGCTGGTCAACCTCATCCTGAATAGCTTTTCTATCTGTTTCAGAGTTTGTGCCATTAGCTGACTGTACTGCAAGCTCGTTCATACGCTGAAGCATTGAGTGAACCTCTGTGAGGGCACCTTCTGCTGTCTGTACTGCAGATACACCATCCTGAGCATTTGTTGAAGCTCTGTCAAGACCTTTAATCTGTTTTCTCATTTTCTCAGAAATTGTAAGTCCTGCTGCATCATCAGCTGCACGGTTAATCTTATAACCAGATGAAAGCTTCTCTGTGCTCTTTGACTGTGCGCTTGTTGTTACGTTAAGCATTCTGTTGGCATTTGCTGCCTGCATATTGTGTTGTACTACCATAATATGTACCTCCATGTATTGTTATTTTGTTCCGGATAAAATCCATTTTATCCGGCATGTTATGAAATTTTCATTATGAGCATGTGCCTAGGTTCACACGTCCATATAAGGTGAAACACAATGGATAATGTGTTTCATTCCGTTTACACCATATATTTCGGCACAGATTTAAAATGCTTAACCCCTTTTTAGAAATTTTGTACTATTTTTTTAATTTATTTCTGTTTTCTTTTAAAACTAAGTGAAAATCCAGTGTTTTCGGTCATTTAGCTGTTATTAAAGATTTTTAATATCGCCCAATCTATCCAAATTGCAATTCATTTTTGTCGTAATATGGAACAAAAACCATAGTATTTTACACAAAGGAGATTGCAATGAATAAATCACAACCTATTAAAAACAAAGAAAAGCTCGATAGATTCAAAAATTTCTATATTGAGGAAGAATATAATCCCAGAAACTATATGTTTATATCATTAGGGCTAAATACTGCACTTCGTGTCTCGGATTTACTGAAATTCACATGGAATGATGTCTATAATTTTGATAACGGTTGTTTTCGTACTCATGTTAAATTGACCGAGCAAAAGACAACCAAGCAATCTGTTATTTTTCTGAATTCTAGGATAATCAATTCTCTGAGCTGGTATAAATCAAAGGCACTAATCAAATTTTTACCTGACACTTTTTTGTTCTCAAATGCTGATAATCAGCATATATCCCGCTCAACAGCATACCGAATTGTACATAATGCAGCTGTTTCCTGCGAAATCGAGGGTGTAATCAGTCCGCACTCCCTGCGCAAAACCTTTGGCTACTATGCATGGAAGCAAGGCACATCACCGGTTCTTTTGATGGACATATATCAGCACTCGTCATTTGAAATCACAAAACGATATCTGGGAATTGAGCAGGATGAACGCGATTCTGTGTTTAGGGACGTTGTTATCTAATGGATGAAACACATTATCCATTGTGTTTCACCATATGTGGACATGTGAACCTAGGCACATGCTCATAGTGAAAATTTCATAACATGCCGGATAAAATGGATTTTACCCGGAACAAAATAACAATACATGGAGGTACATATTATGGTAGTACAACACAATATGCAGGCAGCAAATGCCAACAGAATGCTTAACGTAACAACAGGTCAGCAGGCTAAATCTACAGAGAAGCTCTCTTCTGGTTACAGAATCAATCGTGCAGCAGATGATGCAGCAGGACTTACTATTTCTGAGAAGATGAGAAAGCAGATTAAAGGACTTGATCGTGCTTCTACAAACGCAGAGGATGGTGTATCAGCAGTACAGACAGCCGAGGGTGCCCTCACAGAGGTTCACTCAATGCTTCAGCGTATGAATGAGCTTGCTGTACAGTCAGCTAATGGTACAAATTCTGAGACAGATAGAAAAGCTATTCAGGATGAGGTTGATCAGCTTTCTACAGAAATAGATCGTGTATCAGAAACTACAAAGTTCAATGAGATTTATTTATTAAAGGGTTCAGATATACCAAATACCAATTCTAAATTATTTTCAGCTGATGAATCAGTTGGTACATATAAGGGGCTTAATATAACAGCGGATGCAAATCTTAAAATTACATCTGGTAGAGATATTGCATTAGGTACCGTTATGTTGCAATCAGATAACGCTAAAGTTGCTGCAAAGGATGCATTGGTTGCAGCATCAACATTGAAAAGTGCAACATTTGATAATGGAAATGCTGGTAATGTTTCGTATACATTAACTGATGGAACAAAGGGAACATTAGCTTATGCAGATTTTAATCAAAAGTTTGGTGTATCAACAGCTGAGACTACAGGAACTTTTTCAGCAAACTTTAAATTAGCTATTGGTGCTGGCAATGCGGAAGCAACAGATACCTATGATAATACAACATCAAAGATTAAAGTAGATAATACTAAAGCTCAACTAAATGGTTATAAAATTGGACAGACAGTAACTGTAAAACCGAGTGTAGCTGCTGATAAAAAAGTAACTCTTTCAAAAATGGGTACTGCTAGTCCTCTTGAATTTAATCTTCATGTTGGTTCAGAGAGTGATGCTAATAACAAGATTTCTGTTTCAATTGAAGCTATGAGTGCTCAAGGTCTTGGAATAGATGAATTAGATGTATCAACGGAAACTGGAGCAACAAGCTCTATTGATACAATAAAAGATGCAATTGAGAAAGTATCATCACAGCGTTCTTCACTTGGTGCTATTCAGAACCGTCTTGAGCACACAATTAACAACCTCGACAATGTTGTTGAGAATACCACATCAGCTGAGTCTCGTATCCGTGATACAGATATGGCTAAAGAGATGGTTAACTACAGCAAGAATAACATTCTTGCTCAGGCTGGACAGTCTATGCTTGCGCAGGCTAATCAGTCTAACCAGGGGGTACTCTCACTCCTTCAGTAATTATAACTACTATATGATTTACTTAGCAAAAGGAACCTTCGGGTTCCTTTTGTTGTTATATACATCCATACAATCACTATATGAGATAATATTTATACTTGCCAATTTATAGCTGTAAATAGTAAAATATAGTTGGCATCGATTTCTCCTTAGATATTAAGAGCATAATTATCAAAAGAAGCCAAATAATAAGCCATAACATTTTAAGTGAGTTTCTCACTAAGCACAGAGCAGAGGTGATAGATGTGTGTATAACAGAGTATGATGAACAGGCATTTGTTAACGGAATTAGAGAAGAAGGCAGGCAAGAAGGTAGGCAAGAAGGTAGAGAAGAAGGCAGAGCCCTGACACTGTATTCATTGGTGAATAGCGGTAATCTAAAGCCTGATATTGCCGCTAAGGAGCTTGGAATCAGCATTCATGAATTTGAGATTGCTATGAAAGAGGCTGGAATGAACCAGCCTGTATCAAAATAGTTCAAATAAACAGTTTAGTTTATTAGTTTATTTATTTTTTCTGTTTCTGATATGCACCTCAGGTATGGCAACATTGTCATAGCTGATAGGTGCATTTTCTTTATCAGTGTCCTCATGACTTTCGGTGTTTTTTACGTGCACCTCTGGGATTGCTACGTTGTCAAAAGTTAAATCGTAATTATGTTTTTCTTTTTCTTCTCTGTTTTTAAATATTTTTTTCAATTTTTCAAACATATTTTTCTCCGGTTGTTTTACAGTAGGTTTATAAAGAATGTGATTACAAGGCTGTTCAAAAAGTCGGCAAACAGGCTTCCTACGAGCGGTATGAGCAGATATGCTTTAATGGATGGCACATATTGATCGCAGACAGCCTGCATATTTGCCATGGCATTTGGGGTGGCTCCGGTTCCGAAGCCACAAGTGCCTGATACAAGTATGGCTGCATCGTAGTCACGCCCCATGATGTTGAACTCGATAACATAAGTGAATATGATTATGAGAAGCACCTGTGCTGCAAGCAGTATGACGAGCGGGAGAGCGAGTGATGCAAGCTCCCATAGTCTTAGTGTGATCATTGCCATGCCAAGGAATAGAGAGAGGCTTATACCTCCCAGGTCATTTATCTCTCCCATATGGATGGTGGCGATTCCTGTGTACTCACATATGTTTCGCATGAGTGCGGCTGCGAGCATCGCTCCTATATATATTGGGAAGGTGAGCCCTGTCTTTGTGAGCAGCATTGTAAAGATGGTTCCGACACCTATTGCCAGGATGAGCTGGAATACGGCATCAGCATACATATTTGTGTGACGCTCATGCTTTTTCTCATCCTCCACCAGCAGGCTGTCATCCTCGTTTGCTGCTGTATTAAGCAGGCTATGCTTTTCAATCAGTCTTTTTCCAAGAGGTCCGCCTATCAGGCTTCCAAAGATGAGACCAAAGGTAGCTGCAGCTGTACAGATGGTCGTGGCGCCCTTTATGTTTAAGTCCTCAAGCACCGGACCAAAGGCTCCTGCGGTGCCGTGTCCGCCTACCATAGGGATAGAGCCGGCGCACATGCCGATTAGAGGATTTAAGTTTAAGAGCTTTGCAAGCCCCACGGCGGTTAGGTTTTGTAATATGATAAGCACTATTACCAGTCCCAGGAATACGATGAGCGATTTGCCTCCGCTTTTTAATACCTTGAGATTTGCCTGAAAGCCTACAGATGTAAAGAAGAATACCATGCAGACCTCGCGCAGTGTGTCATCAAAGGAAAATTCTGCGATTCCTGTGACATAGCATATGCATGTCATGATGGCAAAAATCAGTCCGCCTATGACAGGCGCCGGAATACAGAATTTCTGAAGAAAATATATTTTCTTTTTTAAATAGTTTCCAAGTAGTAGTACAAGCACTGCAACGGCCAGTGTCTGGTACATGTCAAGTTGTATTTTCATGTGTTACCTTTCAATTTTAATTTATTATATTCTTGTTATTTTCTTCTTATATTTTGAATATTATATATTGGACTAAAAATTAATTCGCGAATTAATTTGCGCTATATCCACAGTCTTGATAATACCTTTTCGCTCCATCATGAAATGGAATAGGTATATCGCCTGTTGCAAAGTCATATGTCAGCTCAAGCTTAAGAGAGTTGGAGTAGGAGAGCTCATTTTCTTTTTCAAACAGGAGCGATGTAAGTTGCTCAATTGTATCGTCGGATACATCAGACTTTGTGATAAGCACTGATTTTACACCTATAGTGCTTATATCTGTGGTCTGGCCTGTGTATGTGCCGGCAGGTATGAGCTCGCTTGTGTAGGCAGAGCTGCTTTCAAGCATCTTGCTTATCACAGTGTCTGTCAGCGGGATAAGCCTTATGTCGCATTCCTTTGAGAGCTCATCTATGACAGTGGTGGTGAGTCCGGCAGTGCAGAAGAAGGCATCTATATCACCGGCTTTTAGCTCTTTTGTGGCCTCGATATAGTCCAGGTTTTTGGTGGCAACAAGGGATGATGGCATACCGGCGAACTCAAGAATCTGTGTGGCGTTTCGCTCGGTACCGGATTCCTCTGCTCCGATGCTTACAGTGTGTCCTGACAGGTCGTCAAGAGTCTGTATGTCTGAATCAGCGCGGACCACAAGCTGACAGGTCTCGGTGTAAAGCCCTGCTATAGCCCTTAAATCTTCATTTGTCTTGTAGGCGTCGGCTATCAGGTCTGCCTGTGCGATGCCTATCTCTATATAGCCATCGGATAAAAGCCTTATATTGGCATTAGAGCCTGCTGTGGTACGGACCTTGCAGGTAAAGTCATAGCCCTGTTCATTGGCAAGCTCCGTAAATGTATTTGCAAATGAATAGTACATTCCACCAATATCGGCTGCTCCGAAGCGTATTGTGCTGCCGGAGTTGGTGCAGCCTGTCAGGGCGAAGAGTACTATGCAAAGCATGATACTGATTTTTTTCTTCATGTTTTGTCTTTGTCCTTTCACTTTTTCATAATTGCTATGAGTATTTTACAAAAAATTTTCTAATATGAAAAGATTTAATTTAAATTTTTCTTAAATTCCATAGACTTGTGATTGGAAAAATAATATAATAAATTGGTTGTAGAAAATATTTTAAAGGAAGGAAATTTATTTATGGAAATCTTTGACATTATCAAGTCTGTTATATTTGGAATTGTGGAGGGCATTACAGAGTGGCTACCTATCAGCAGCACCGGCCACATGATTCTTTTGAATGAGATTTTACCACTTAGAATAGGAAAGAAGCCGGACGATTTTTACAGTATGTTTGAGGTGGTTATCCAGCTTGGAGCCATTTTGGCGGTTGTTGTTTTGTTCTGGAGCCAGATCTGGCCATTCGGCAGGAAGAATAACAAAGCTCCTCTTGCAAAGACAGGTATCGGTGCATGGGTCAAGACTGATATCTTCGTGCTGTGGTTTCATATTCTTGTTTCAACTATTCCGGCAGCTATTATCGGAGTGCTTTTTGATGATGTATTCGAGAGACTGTTTTACAATTTCCAGACAGTAGCTATCATGCTTATACTCTTTGGTATCGCTTTTATTGTGATTGAGACCAGACATAATGGCAAGTCTGCCAAGATTAATTCACTTGTCGACATAAGCTACACGACTGCACTTATGATTGGATTTTTCCAGCTTATTGCAGCTGTTTTTCCGGGTACATCACGTTCAGGCGCTACTATTGTCGGAGCTCTCTTAATTGGTGTTTCAAGAACTGTTGCCGCTGAGTATACATTTTTCCTTGCTATTCCGGTTATGTTTGGTGCGAGTCTTCTGAAACTTGTTAAATTTGGATTTCATTTTACAGGGGAAGAAGCTGCTATTCTGATTATCGGCATGATTGTGGCATTTGTTGTTTCACTTATTGTTATCAAATTCCTGATGGGCTACATAAAGAAGCATAACTTTATTGTGTTTGGATGGTACCGTATTATGCTTGGTGCGATTGTGCTGCTTTGTGGTATCGCAGGACTTCTCTAAATACATTTTGACGCAATTTTGCAGGAAGAGGGTTTAAGACATGCATGATGAATTGACAGCAAATGATATAAAGAAAATGGAGGACGAGATAGAGTACAGAAAGCTCGTTGTCAGAAAGAAGGCTCTTGATGACGTAAAGGTGGCGAGAGCCCAGGGTGACTTGAGCGAGAACTTCGAGTACAAGGCCGCCAAGCAGTTTAAGAACCAGAACGAGAGCCGTATCAGATACCTTGAGAAGATGATTAAGACTGCCGTTGTCATATCCGATGAGTCAAAGGATGATGAGGTGGGTATGTTCAATACGGTTGATGTGTATTTTGAGGATGATGATGAGATTGAGACATACAAGATTGTCACAACCGTAAGGGGCAATTCCTTAAAGAATCTGATAAGCAAGGAGTCGCCGCTTGGTGCAGCTATATTCGGACACAAGGTGGGTGACAGGTGTGAGGTAAAGGTAAATGATGACTACTCATACTTTGTTAAGATAATGAAAATAGAAAATACTGTCGACGACGGCAGTGATGATTTACGTAAATTTTAATCTGAATTTAATTTTTGCGTTTTATAGGGATTTCAAAAAGATTAATATGTTTATGACTATATAATGTTTAATGTCAGAAATGGGGAGATTTATATGATTAAATTAAAAACTTTTGGCAGCTTTACGGTAGGTAATGACTTAACATCTGTCCAGGAAGGGGCATGGCGGTCTGAGAAGCTTGAAAAGCTGTTTGTATATCTGGCGATGAACAGAAACAGGGGTGTCTGTATAGAGGATATTTCAGAGGCTATATGGCAGGTTGAGGAAGAAACCGATAATCCGGTAGGAGCCCTTAAGAATCTGGCATACAGGCTCAGAAAGGCTCTAAGAGATGCTTCTTTTGACGAGGAGTGCATAGTCTCTGTTAGAGGCGGCTTGTACAAATGGAATGATGATGTGGAAGTATCAATTGATGTCGAAGAGTTTGACAGATATATAAATGAGGCGGAGATGGCATTTTGCAGGAGCAAGGAGACCGCTATTGAAAGCTATGAGAAGGCCATAGCTCTTTATCATGGTGATTTCCTGCCTCTTAGGACAGATACACACTGGTTTATGACGCTCAATGCATTTTACCATTCCAGATACGTAAATACAGTAAAGGCTCTGGCAAAGCTGTATATTGATACAGGCTGCTATGAGAAGCTTGAGCAGCTTTGCACCAAGGCCATTGTATATGAACGTTCGGATGAGCAGATATACTCATATCTGATTGTTGCACGTATGCGCACCAAAAAGGTACAGATGGCTTTTGATACTTATGAGACAGCCAAGGCTATTATGGACAAGGATCTGGGTGTTAGAAAGACTGTCATGCTCAACAAGGTGTATGAGGAGCTTTTATCTGTCACAAAGGGTGTTTCAAGCTACAATATAGATGAAGTTAAGGACGATATCAGTGAGGAGAGCATGGAGGGTGTTTTCATGTGCGGATATCCTGTATTCAAGGAGATTTATCAGCTGGAGGTCAGAAAGAGTGCACGTTCTACGATTCCGGAGAGTCTGGTGCTTGTCACTGTTGTGCCAATGTATAGCAGTCAGCCGGATAAGGATCATAGTCAGGTGAAGGATTCCATGCTTACACTTGAAAGAGCACTTAGAAAGTGCCTGCGTGTGGGGGATGTGGCAGCAAAGTACAGTGATTCACAGTACATTGTGCTTTTGTCGAAGTGCTCATGCGATACAGCCTCCGATGTCATGAAGCGTATTATTGATAGGTTCAATCATACGTGTGACACACATAGTAATATGACGATACAATTTGATATTGAGCCGGTAAGCTGCTACAGCAGTTTTGTGAGTGAAAAATGATATTTTCTGATATAGAGGTGTTTTCATGAGGAGACTTATTAATATTATTTCCGGTATAATTTTATTAATTCTTGTTTTAATTATTACTGTAGTATTTGCTCCTAAGCTATTTCATATCGAGCCGATGGTAGTTGTAAGCGGAAGCATGGAGCCTTCTTACATGAAGGGGAGCCTATTGTATGTAAAGGAGGGTGCCGGTGGGATACAGACAGGTGATGCCATTACCTTTTACAGAAATGGCGAGCTTGTGACTCACAGGGTAGTTGAAATAAATACAGATGAAAAGACCTACACTACAAAGGGCGATGCCAATCAGGTGAATGATGTACAGCCGGTTGCATGGTCTGATGTGGTCGGAGTGCCTGTGTTTGATATCCCGGTGCTTGGTTATCCTGCTTCTTTTTTAGGAACCACGCAAGGTAAATTTATATTCATTGTATTGTTGATTGTTTTTACCGGTATTACAGTACTGACTGATAAAAAAATGGAGAAAACAAATGGTTAAGAAAGTAATTAGATTTATAGTTCTGATAATTGGTTTGTCTCTTGTGGCTTATTCGGGTTATCATCTGTTTAAGATTTATTCTGACTATAATACCTCGGATAAGACATATGAGAAGCTTCAGGATGAGTATGCTGTGGATGATTCAAAGAAGTCTGATGACAATGAGAGTGAAGCCGCTGATACACCATGGTATGATGATATAGATATTGATTTCGCCGGTCTAAGGAGCGAAAACCCTGATGTGGTTGGCTGGATTTATTTTGAGAATGAGGATATCAGCTACCCTGTCATGTATTCGGGGGATAACAGCTATTACCTCAGAAAGACTTTTAGGAGAGAGCATGCCACTGCAGGCTCCATCTTCCTTGAGGGTTCAAACAAGACTGATTTCAGCGACTGCCATACAATCATTTATGGACACAATATGAAAAACCTTTCGATGTTTGGAAAGCTTAAGTACTATAACCGTGATGAGAATTACTATGACAGCCATCAGTATTTCCAGATACTTGTCGATGGCAAAAAGTATAGGTACCAGATTTTCTCATATGAAACGGTAAGTGATGACAGTGATGAGTATACTGTGGGCTTTGAGCCTGACGAGACATTTGGCAAATTCGTACAGAGGATGGCTGCCTCATCAATGAAGGATACAGGCATAGTCCCGACAAAGGATGACAAGGTTGTGACTCTTTCAACCTGCTCCACAAGCGGTGAGACATACAGGTTTGTGGTACATGGTGTGAGAGTTGATGAGCATTGATAATGAAAACAGGTGTATAATATGAAAAAAGAAGATGAATTACTTAAAGAGCTTACCGATATGGTAAAGGAAACAAAGAAGGGGCAGATTAAGTGGAAGCTTTCCTGTCAGACTACAGAGTACAATGATGAGGCCGTAAAGCCGACAGTTACAGAGGATGGCATCACCTGGACTGTTGATGAGTGCTACGTGTCATATGAGTGTACCTATAAGGGCAGTGATTTTGTGATGATTACATATGAGATGATTCATACTGCTGGTGATAAAAGACAGACAACCAACCTTGTTTTTTTACCGCCGCTTGGCATCAGATACTTTGATATCAGCACACTGCTTCCATACTCAGTGCCGGCATCTAATATTCTCACATACGAGATTCACACGCTGTGGCTATTGCTGCTTGAGATGTATAAGAGCGACAACACAAGCGTAGAGCTTGATGCAAGCGCAAGGGAGCTTATGATTGAAGAATAGGGGATATGATATATGTATGCAGTGATTACAGGCGCAAGCTCAGGAATAGGTGAGCAGTTTGCAGAGAGGCTTGCGAAGGAAGGTTATGATCTGATTCTTGTTGCAAGAAGAAGGGAGAGGCTTACAGCTCTTTCTGATAAGCTTAAAGCCACGTATAAGGAGCTTGAGTGTGATATTTTTACCGCGGATCTGATGCAGCTTGATGAGTGTCAGAGACTTTCGGACTATCTCGAGGAAAAAGATATAGAAATATTTATAAACAACGCAGGCTACGGTGATTGCGGCCTGTTTGAGGAGACTGATATAGCTAAGGAAATGGGCATGATAGATGTCAACGTGCGTGCTGTACACTTCCTGACGAAAAAGCTTTTAAGACAGATGAGGGTAAAGGACAGAGGTTTTATATTAAATGTGGCAAGCTCTGCGGGTCTTATTCCTGCCGGTCCGTACATGGCTACCTATTATGCCTCTAAGGCATATGTTGCGAGCCTTTCCAGGGCCGTTGCATGTGAGCTTCGACAGAGCCACAGCCATGTGTATGTGGGGTGTCTGTGTCCAGGACCGGTTGATACAGAGTTCAATGATGTGGCGAATGTGCGATTTGCGCTGAAGGGGATTTCAGCTGAGTACTGCGCCAATTATGCCATAGACCGGATGATGAAGCACAAAACGGTCATAGTGCCTACTCTCAGGATGAAGCTTGCTACAACCTGTGGCAGATTTCTGCCACAATCTTTGTATATTAAGCTTGTTTCACATCAGCAAAAGAAAAAATGGCACATTGACTAAAAAGTCTTTGAAAATTGGTTGAATTGCCCTATTTACAGTTATTGTAAATTTTATTATAATGTATACGAAAATAAACGAAAAGGATAATATTATGATATTATGAAATTAGGAGCGATTTATTCAAAGGAAAAGACAACATTTACACTGTTTTCGCCTGTTGCGGACAGTGTTTTTGTTATTTTTTATGATAAGGGAAATGATTCGGCCGAGACAGGCAGACTTGAGATGATGCGTGGAGAGGGAGAGCTTAGAAGCATTTTTTCTGCCACGGCAGAGGGAAATCTGGATGGTGTTTATTATACATATGAGGTTCACACCTCAGATGGCACATTCAGCTCGCATGATCCGTATGCAAGAGCCTGCGGTGTAAATGGGCACAGGTCTATGGTTATTGACCTGTCAAAGACTGATCCTGATGGATTTGCAGATGAGGACAGGCCAAAGCTTGCAGATCCCATGAGCATGGTTATCACTGAGGTGTCTGTCGCGGATGTGTCTGCCGGTGCATCTGCTCATTCCAGGTATCCGGGTAAGTTTAAGGCATTTACTGAGGATAAAACTCTTTCGTATTTCAAGGATATGGGAGTGACACATCTGCAGCTTATGCCGTCGTATGACTTTGCCAGTATTGATGAGAGCGATTCCTTAAAGGAGCAGTATAACTGGGGCTATGATCCGTACAATTACAATGTGCCGGAGGGCTCTTACTCGACAGATCCGTTTAATGGAGCCGTGAGAGTGAGAGAGTACAAGGAGATGGTACACTCGATTCATGAGGCGGGGCTTGGTGTGATCATGGATGTGGTTTACAATCATACCTTCAATGTTCATGACAGCTGCTTTTACAAGACTGCGGGCAATTATTTCTACCGTATGCTGGATGCTGCAAAGTACTCTGATGCATCAGCCTGTGGCAATGAAATAGCCTCAGAGAAACCTATGGTCAGAAAATATATCATTGATTCGCTGTGCTACTGGGCGAGTGAGTATCACATTGATGGCTTCAGGTTTGATCTGATGGGAGTACTTGATATCGAGACATTGAACGAAGCCAGAAAAGCTCTCTTAAAAATAAATCCTGATATAATAATGTACGGAGAGGGCTGGACAGGTGGAGAGAGCACTCTGCCAGAATCAGAGCGTGGCATGAAAATAAATGCTCCAAGGACACCGGGCATCGGCATGTTTTCGGATGATATACGTGATGTGGTAAAGGGACATGTGTTCTATATGGATGAGCTGGGCTTTGTCAATGGAGCTGCAGACAGAGGTGAAGAGCTAAAGCGGGCTGTTACGTGCGCTAAGTGGGCCAAATCGCCTATGCAGTCGATTAACTATCTGTCATGTCACGACAACTATACTTTGTGGGACAGGTTTATCATATCCAATTCACATGAAAGTGAAGAGATGCGTATCCGTATGAATAAGCTTGCAGCAGCCATCCTTTTTACTGCGCAGGGGATTCCGTTTTTCCTGCATGGAGAGGAGTTTGCGAGAACAAAGATTAGTGAAGCTGATGGTGCTCCTGTAGAGAACAGCTATTGCAGTCCTCTCTCTGTCAATGCAATAGATTATGACAGGGCTGAGCAGTTTTCAGACCTTAAAGCCTACTATAAGGGGCTTATAGCACTAAGAAGGGCTCACAAGTCATTTTATCTTGACACAGTAGATGAGATTAAGAAATCCATACATTTCATGGATGATATGCCTGATGGCGTTGTAGCATATACTATTGATAGCGATACAGAGAAGGTGTTTGTAGCTTACAATGCCGGAAAAAATAAAATCACAATTAAACTTGCAGATGCTTTGTGGGAGGTTCTCGCAGATGAAGCTTCCGCGGGAGATAAAGCTCTTTACACAATAAAAGACCAGGCAATAATACCTGGGGTATCATGCCTGGTAGCGGTTTGCAAATGCTAGTGAGTTGATTTATTGATGTAGTTTGTCTTGTATTTAGAATATACGATTTTCTGGCTGCGATACAGGCCAAAGTATCCTGACAGCATATAGCTGAATGGGATTGCCAAAAGAAAGTACGGCATGCCGTCGTAGCCGAAAAGCTCAAAGCTTATAAGCAGTGATGTAATCGGACAGTTGGTGACTCCACAGAACAGTGAAATCATGCCGACAGCTGCACACAGCGATGGCTCAAAGCCTGTCAGATTGCCGAACAGGCATCCAAATGTTGCGCCTATGAAAAAGGATGGTACAATCTCGCCGCCCTTAAAGCCTGCGCCAAGAGTCAGTGCGGTGAAGATGATTTTTAGCAGAAATGCTTCAGGTCTGACAGAACCGTCTATACTGCTTTGGATGACACTCATTCCGGTGCCGTTGTAAGTCTGGTTTCCTACAAGCATAGTTGCTATGATGACAAAGCAGCCACCAATAAATACTCTTGTATATTTGTTTGGCAGATATTTTTTGTACAGCGCCTCACCGGAGTGGAGAGCTACGCAAAAGAGTATGCTCACGAGTGCGCACAGTATTGCGAGCACAGAGATTTTTACTGAGTTTAAAATGGTAAAATCCGGTATGTTTTCGATAGCAAAAAATTCATTTGTAACATTAAAGTACGCTGCGATACCGTGAGCGATTAAAGAGCTTATCACACATGGGACAAGTGCTATATAATACATGACACCGACGCTTATCATCTCCATTGAGAAGATAGCGGCTGCCATCGGAGTGCCAAACAGCGCACTGAATGCAGCGCTCATGCCGCACATAATCATGACATGCTTGTCCTTTTCATCAAATCTGAATACTCTGCCTATAGAGCTTCCGATGCTGCCTCCCATCTGCAGAGCAGCACCCTCACGGCCGGCAGAGCCGCCGAACAGATGAGTGATAAGTGTGGATACAAATATAAGCGGGGCCATTCTAAAGGGCACCTTGTCGCCTGAGTGGATAGCTGATATTACCAGATTGGTTCCGGTATCGTTATCGTCTTTGCACAGATGATAGAGTCCCACGATGGCAAGTCCGCCGATTGGCAAAAAATAAATGAGCCATGGGTATTTCATCCTGAAATCGGTTACGACCGACAGTGCAAAGTAAAATGCAGTGCCGCAGCTTCCTGCGACTATGCCGACAACGATAGAAAAGATTACCCACTTAATGGAGGTTATAAGGCGCTTTGTATTATGCTTTACCTTATGTATGATCAATTGCCTGGTTGTTTCATTCATTATGTTACACCTCTTTTAAACTTTTTATTAATTTGATAGTAACATTAACTA
>ERZ1026876.137-NODE-137-length-46176-cov-46.821643_pt1 | contig 46176 bp, 37 predicted proteins | sample MGYA00380168_ERZ1026876 | MGnify/ENA primary metagenome ERZ1026876 (study PRJEB33269, sample SAMEA4719804) | human gut metagenome | biome: human-associated habitat; feature: organic feature; material: feces | place: Cameroon | collected 2013-10 ... | reverse complement strand
TTATTTTTTTTCGTATATTTGTTGTCTCAAATGATTTCGGACATTGTCCGATTAATTTCGGGTACAAAAGTACACAATATTGGGTGATTCAACCAAAGGAAACACCAAATATTTTGTGTCTCAGTATAGTTAAATTATGTTTCATTACTGATTATGAGCGAGTTAAACATTAGAGAACTGAGGCAAAGATTGGGTGTAACCCAAAAAGAACTTGCCCAAATGGTCGGTGTATCAGAGAACACCGTTCAAAATTGGGAGTATGGAAGGAGAATTCCTGCAACCAAACACCAAATATTGCGTACTCTAATGGGAGGAAATTGTAACAAGACTACAACTACTTCCATGGATATACGCGAAAGAATGGCTAAATTGCTAGAATATAGCGGTTTATCCGCTTCAGCATTCGGTAAGGAGATTGGTGTGAAGACCAAGCAAGCAATATATGAACTGCTAAAAGGTAATACCAAAAGCGTTTCACCATCAATGGCTAGCAAGATAGTTAGTCGCTACCCTGAGATTAGTCAGGCTTGGCTCCTCACCGGTGAGGGTGATATGCTGAATCACTCTGTCGTTGTTCAACCGATGGGCATCAAAGAACGTGTGCTATCCGTTGCTGATACCAAGGGAATTGAACCATCCTCTCTTGAGGGAATCCTCGGAGTTTCCGGAAACTATTTCCGTAACACGGAATCAGTATCGGCAGAACCTCTTGCCAAGTTGATCACCATCTATCCAGACATTAATGCCGATTGGCTCTTGACTGGTAGAGGTTCAATGTTCAGAGCCGAACCATCATCCTCACCATGGGTATCACTCGTAAAGGCCGTTGCCGAAGAACTGAAGAAAACTTCTGAACCTAACGGGTGAGTTAGTTTCGGACAATGTCCGATTGATTTCGGGTGCAAAGATAGATATAATATCTATTCCTCGCAATGGGTATCTTAGGTTTCTATCATAGATTTACAACATTTAACTATAGAGTCATGAAGTCTCGAATCAATGATTTTATCCAATTTACGGGCTTACCTATAGCCAATTTCGAACAAAGATGCGGCTTAAGCAATGGAGCAGTATCTAAGATGGGAGACAATACACGGATGTCAACTATAGATAAAATATCTAAGGCATTCCCTGAATTGAACATTGTATGGTTGCGAACTGGCGAAGGCGAGATGCTAAACCCAACACCAAGCACAACTTCCACCATGAACAAGCAACGCATGCTCGAAGAACTCATAGATCATTACGCAGACGGCAACAAGGCTAAATTCGCCCGGATGCTTGAAGTATCTCCTCAAACTGTGAGCACATGGATTTCTCGCGAAACATTCGATGCAGAGTTAATCTACACGAAGTGCGAAGGAATCTCAGGCGATTGGCTCCTCTCGGGAGAAGGACCGATGCTCAAGAAGGATATGCCAACGACCTGCCAGCCAAGCCACATTGAAGAACTCGTCTTCAAATTGTTCGATGAAGTCCACAAAAAGCGGAAGGTATGAAGTGTATGAGAAAGAAACCCGAATTTAATGCTGAGCATCTTGATGACATTCTTGGCCGAATCATCAACAACTCAATCAGCGATAGTGAGCAAATTCAAGAAATAGCCCCAGAGTTGAACTACCTCATTGAAAAAGAATTTGTTTTCTACTCCGATGGAGGAACCGAACAACAACCCTCAATCCGAATCACTCACACTGGATACCGACACTTCTGTTGTGGAGGCTTCACCGAACTTAAACGGAAACGCATAGAATGCATAAGACAAACGATGACAGCGATAGCAGCAGTGCTGACACTGCTTGTGTCACTAATGTCACTTGTTGCATCAATAGCATAATTCGCATACTCTCACGTCTTTTAAGCAGTTGGACATCGCGAGCAGAGGAAGGCATCTCGCAGGAGCCATCTTTCCTGAAGCGAGCCTTGATGGAACACGTCCACCACATTTTAACGCTCGCCCAGAAGCCAAGGTAATACTGGTCATAGATAATACATACACCCTTAGCCATCTCCCATGGAGTGGGCGTTCGCATACTTCCATCTTCAAGAACGATCTTGGCGAAGTAAGGCTTTAACACCGATACGAATAATCTCTTCTTCATGTTACTTCCTAATTTTTAATCAATGAACCAATTTACACCTGAACAAAAAGACAATGCCCTAAGGGAAATATATCTCCGCAGATGGATTATGGAAGACACCTTTGCTGCCAATTCAGACCTGATTCACATACTTGCCAATGATGGCTATGTCAAAATCGACAACGAGGATTTCTTTTACAAGACTGTGCTTCACGCAGAAGCCACCCCACTAGCAGAATCCTTTCTCAGGGAAGGAGGCTATACAAGGCGAGCAGAGCAATACTCAAGGCGCCAGAAAGAATACAAACGACAATCCGAAGAGACCAAAATGCGCTATCTACTGATCGTGCATTCAACTTTATCTGGCTTCCTAGGCTCTGTAATCCTTGCTGACAACATTCCAGCTTTATGGCGTTATGCTTCAGGTGTCGCGCTAATTGTGTTTCTGGTATGCCTTGCGGTGAGGGCGTACAATATTCGTAAGTACGATAAGGATTCCAAATCCTCCCATCAAAATAACTAGCCTCTACAGAAGCATTCGACCTCCAGTTGCAGTAATGATTCTTCACCATATTTTTAGCGTGTGAAACGTGTAACTTCCCAAAGGTTTTCGTACCTTTGTTTTTACAACCTTGAGCGGACAACTCTCGGTTGAATCACTCGTAAAGGCCGTTGCCGAAGAACTGAAGAAAACTTCTGAACCTAACGGGTGAGTTAGTTTCGGACAATGTCCGATAAACTTTCGGGTGCAAAGGTATGGTTAAACCATGGAAATACCAATAACAAACCATGGAATAATCATAGGAAAACTACAATATTAACCATATTTAATAATAGTGCTATGTGTGATATTGCAAAAAGGCTGGTTCTGATTGCAGAAAACTATGGTCTGACGATTAACGCATTTGCTAAGAAAGTTGATGTTGATTCGTCTAATATGGCTAAAATGGCCAAAGGAAATGCAACAATATCAGGTAAAACCATAGACAAGATATGCGCAGCATACCCCGAACTATCTAGGAATTGGCTGCTCACTGGCGAAGGAGAAATGCTTCGTCAACAACAAGAGAGGCAGGTGAAGATACCCGCGGTTGGGGCGAGCGTGGAACAACGCAACTTATATTCGCCCGGTGCAACCATGTTCGCCACGAATGTCAATCATAATAATTATGCAGAGAGGCGAATTGAACCTATGGAGATTGAGGATGCAGGAAGCAAGGTGCGGCCTCTCATTCCCATGAACCTGTATAAAAAAACTAACACTGATGTGTATGAATCAATAGTTAACAAAAAGCAGGTAGGAGTTGAATTAATTCCCTACTTCTCGGGATTCTCTGAATATCAGATGTACATGGAAGTGCAAGATGAGGCGATGCTACCAGACTTTAAGGTGGGGGATAAGGTTGCCATTAGCGCGCTACCCAAAAACTCTTATATCCTCAACGGTAACATATACGCAATGGATACTAAGAATCACGGACTGTTCATCAGAATTCTGATAGATAGGGACAATGAATACGAATGTCAAAGTACGAACAACCAATCACGTTACGTCTCCTTCCGCGTACCCAAGTACGATGTCATCAGACTGTATCGGGTAATGGGATTGATCCGAACGTGCATATAGTGATACAATTAGTCACCCATCGCAAGGTGGGTGACTAAAGATGATTTAAAAGATAGAATTAACGAATTAAAAAATAAGATATGGAAACAATTAATGACCGTATTGAAATGCTTGTAAATGAACGCTTTAATGGTGATAAAGCAGCTTTTGCTAAGGCTATAGGTACTGAAAGAGCTACGTTGTCAAATTATATAGGCAATGTACGTCGTAGTAAACCAGGGGAGAAAATGAAAAGATTTCTATTGTTGACAGTAATGATGACTGCTTTTGCAGTTTCGACATTTGCCCAATCTGTGCTTGGGATAAAAGTTGGTGAGAGTTATTCAAATGCAAAGAATGCGCTACGAGAGCGTTACGGCTATCAATTGTCTGAAGATAGCGGAAATCTCACATTGTTCAATTTTGAAATGGGCGATTTTTCATTTGACTGTGGTACTTTGTATTTTCAATGGGTTGATGGTGTTGCGAGATTTTATAGAGCGGAATTTCAGAAATGGAAGCCTGTAAGTGAAGCGGAACCGATGAAGCGTAGCAGAGAGTATCTAAAGAATAAACTTGAGAATAAATATCAGATATTTGGATATAAGAACAGTTTAGGCTATAAATGCTATGAATTCATAGGCGAGGAGGAAAATGGCGTAACTATGTACGGTGACATAACACTCACGCGAGCAAAAGGGAAAGACAATGTTGAGCGATTGTACTTGATTTTATCATACGATCCAATAGCCGATTTTATTCAAGAAGATTCCGACTTCTAAACTAACGCGAACCTTGCACACGCAACCATTATGGGAATCATCGTCAACAAGGCATAGATGTTAGACTAAAAATCCACAACCATTCAACCGAAATTTTTCCAATATTTTTCCATTTTACCGGTAAACCAAACAAACAAAGCTGAGTATCAACGGATTAGGTACAGATAGCGATAGCAACTTTATCTGATTACCTAGGGTTTTACCCCCTGCGGAACTACATAAAAATAAAGGTTGATTCTCATGGATAAAGCTAGTATTCCGACTGATAATCAAGTATTTAACTATACATTTCAGTAACGCTAAAAAGCGAATAGGGGAAACTTGTAAATGAAATCAGCCACAAGTAACCGATAAAGGTTTGCCACAAATTTTTCCAATAGTTTTCCAAACATTCAAAACGAAGATTTATGGACAATTTTAAATTGCTCGTCCGCAAGGACAGAATGAGGGTGGACGGAACCTATACGGTCTACGTTCGCTACACACATGGCAAGCGTGTCACTTATCTGCCGACTACTATGGTCGCGCAGATGAAGAAAGACCTAACTGCCTCATTCAAGATCAAGAACCAGCAGATTCTAGACAGAGGCGATGACCTTATCAGAGAGTATAGGCGGAAACTCAACACGCTTATGCTCGAATTGAATGACATACCATTCGAGAAGATCGTTGAACGTCTCAAGATGAAGGATGAGTCTACTGGCATATACTTCACCGACTATTGTTCCAGATGGATTTCAGAGAATGAGAGTAAGAAGGGCATACACAATTATCGGTCGGCTGTCCGTTCGTTTATCCGCTTCCACGGAGGAAGAAAGATTCTGATGAGCGAAATAACCGTCTCACGTATGAACGACTACGTCAGATATCTCGGTGACAAGAAGCGTGCTAAATCTCTATACACCCATGCCATTATCAAGATATTCAACGATGCAAGGAACTATTACAACGACTACGACAACAACGTGATCCGAATTAAGGAGTCCTTGTCTGGCTTCAAGCTGCCTAAACAGAATGTGCCCGAAAAGCGTGCAGTAGAAGTTGACGTGATCCGAAAAATCATGAACCTTCCCCGGCATGGAAAAAAAAGTCTGTCCGACCAGGCATGCGACTGTTTCCTCATCTCGTTCTGTCTGATGGGCATTAACGCCATAGACCTATACAATCTCACCGACTATGACGGCAAGACTATCACCTATCACCGAACGAAAACACGCGACAGAAGAAGTGATGGCGCAAAGATGGTCGTTCAGGTTCCTGCTATCATCAAGCCTATACTGGATGAGTATCTGAGCCATTCGGAAAAAGAGAATGTATTGAACTTCGCAGACCATTATTCGAATTCCAAAACCTTCAACGGTGCCCTAAGTCGCGGCTTGAAGAAGGTTGGGAAGAAAGTCGGTGTGGACAGATTGCAATTTTACTCTGCTCGCCATTCAATGGCCACCATCGCGGTCAATGACGTAAGGATATCTATATATATAGTCAACGACATGTTGTGCCACATAGACGAGTCCATGAGGGTAACGAATCTTTACGTCAAGAAAGATTACTCAGCGATCAATGAAGCCAACAAGACTCTGATAGAATATGTATTTGGAGAGGGTAGTTATTAGAAACAAAAAACCCCACGCTGACAAGGCGTGGGATTCCCCCTCTGCTTACGCGGAAGGAAACGAAGAATATGTTGTTCAACGTGATGAGAATGCCGAACCAACAAACGCTGCAAAGATACGAATTTAAAACAACGTCCGCAAGGATTCAAGGACCCTTATTACGCCCACTATCTTATATGGTAAATATTTCAATACTTTTATGAAGATTTTCTTGGTTGGAAGTAAATAAATACTTACCTTTGCAGCGTTAAATAATAGTATCGCTATGTGAGAAAATACAAGGTAAAAGAAATTATCAAGCTGTTGTTAGACGATGGCTGGTATCAATGCAAAAGAACTGGGACATCACATCGTCAGTTCAAGCATGAGACGAAGAAGGGTCGCGTAACCGTTAACGGCAAATTAAGCGATACCTTGGGAGAAGAACTAACCCACAGCATTTGGAAACAAGCTGGTTGGAACAAGTAAACTAAGATATGGGTGTGTTTGCGCCCATATCTTTAACCCTTTATAAAAATGGAGAATATCAAGATTATTATAGATTGGTGTGATAAGAACTTCTCTGCCGTCACAGAGGATGATCGTTTGTGCGGTATGGTCATTGCTACTGGCAGGACTTATGAAGAACTTATCTCTAATCTACGTGAGACCATATCCTCTCATGTGGAAGGATTATTGGAAGATGGCGAACATTTGCCTAAATGGTTGATGGATGGTGATTATGCTTTCGTTGAAACATTAAGCACTGCCGCTCTGATTCGCAAGGCTGAGAAATATACGACCCTGATAGCTATATCTAGGGTAACTGGTATCAATCCGGCTTTGCTCAACCACTACGCAACTGGATTGAAAAAGCCAAGAGAGAAACAACATATTCGAATATTAGAAGGTATTCGCCATATTGGTGAATATCTATCCATTATAAGATAGCACCTAGTACTATTATTTAACGCCAAGCCCCATCATGGGCTTAGACTCCCGACACAACAGTGTTGGGAGTTTTTTTATGCACGTATTCTAAATCAGAACTTGAGTTTATTATCCTAATCGTGCATGGCAAGCATGTAATGTTGCAGCTTCATATCTGGAGCATCCTCATCGGCGAAGTAAAACGAATGAGCTGCGCGGATGATATCCGTATCGCTCAGAACCTTGTTGGTGTCAGCGTAGAATGAATTGAACGCCACATATACGTCCCATTCTGTAGTTCCAGCAGGAAATGACAATCCCATGCTTGAAGCATATTGCTGGCATTCTTCAGAAGTCCAATGAGCACCTTGGTGCTTCATTCCTTGTCTGTCGGTATAGCTGATATCATCAACTATCTGCATGGCTACATCATGGTCATAATGCCGAACATGACGATTGGCATGCTCGCACGGCTTGTATATATAGTATTGTCTCATGATTGACCCTTGTTAAAGTTGCTGATAAATTCACGCACCAACGTGCCGAGGTTCTTCACTTCATTCTCTATGCCGCCAATGCGCCTCTCTTGTTCTCGCTTCTCGGCAAGTGCAGGATTCCATTCTTCCAGAAGAGCATCGCACTTGTCCACGGCATCACGATAATGCTCAACCTTGGATAGAGCATCCTGAGCTGCGGCCTTGATTGATTCTGCTTCACGCACCACACCATCTCTATCCGTAGAGATAACCAACGTTCCTGCATAGGCAACGGACGAAGACTCAGGTATGGTGTACGTCCTTGTCGCTCCTTCTGCCTCGATCGTCACGTCTACGACCATACCACTAGGCTGAGATTGCTGGCCGAAGATGGGCGCATCGTATCGAGGTACGGCCACACTGACGACCTTACCTTGATAGCCCCTCACTGACTCCTTGTCAAGGAAGTATACAGTGTACCCTTGCTTCATATCCTTGAATAGCATAATGTATATCTTTATCGTTGTTAATATATAATGTTGGACGCAAACTATATATATTGCGTCCAACATTCAATTCTTCACACCGACATTAAGGGGTAGCGGTCGTGGTCTTCGTGCCAAGTGCAGCGATGAGTGCAGCATTCTGCCTCTGCTGTGACAGTTCAAGCCTAGCATCGTTATAACGCTGCTGAAGGTCGGAATTCCAATGCTGGTTCAGCACGTCCACGATTCTCTGCGTGTTGGCATTGGCGTTGGTCTTGAGGTCACATGCCATCTGTGACATCTGGAACCCGACGTTAGAGAATCCACGTTCCATACCCGTGTTGGTGTAGGAAAATCCTTGCTGCATACCGTTTACGATATCCTTCTGGCCAAGCTGATTCTCGTATCCCATGCGGATGATGTTCTGCTGGGTCTGGCAGCAACAGTTCTGAATGGCCTGAATGACATTGGCATCGCCCTTCTCAACTGCATTGATCACGCGTTCTGCGCTGAAGCCTACCTGACCGCCCACCTGCTCAATGGCTGAACGTATGGCGCATACTCCCTGCTGCAACTGGTTGAAGTCACAGTTAAGGTTGGCACCCAACGTGGTAAGAGCATCGTTGTTACCCTTGATTGCAGACATCATCAGGTCGGCATTGTGGTTGTCGGCCATCTGTGAACGGAGGGAAGCAATCTGATTCTGAATCTCTGCATTCTGAAGTCCACCCCTATTGCCGAAGCCGAATCCATTGCCACCGAAGAGCGCAAGGAAGATAAGGTACATCCAAGGACTGTTGTTCCAAGAGTTCATGCCGCCATTCATTGCGGCCATCATGGCCATCGGATCTTGCTTGTTGGCCATTGCTGCGTAGGCCAATGCATCATTGGAACCTCTGTCGCAACAGATAACTTTCTCAATTCCTTCCATAGTTGTATGGTTTTAGAAGTTGTGTCACGCACCATTGCTTGACACCGCAAAGATCTGGAACAACAACGTGTATACAATATGTGATATGTGTTAATTGCTTGTATCATACGGCCAAGGCATCACCAACTTCCTTGCGCATCATCTTGCCAAGCAACCCCTTGAGCCTATAGCGAGCAGAGTTCTTGAGACGGTTAACGCGTTGTTGGCTCATGCCACTCAACTCCACAATCATCGATTCACTCATCCCGGCAGTCATAAGCACATACACAAGAACGACTCTGGCCGTAACGCTCTTCTCATCTCTAGAGGTTGCAAGCTTGTCAAACGTCAGTCCGCTTGCCTCCAATGTGGCTTCCACAGCCTTGCAAAATATGTTATACAACATATCCTTGGTTCTTTTCACTTCCATAGTTGGCAAATTAAAAAATTCTTTCTTACCTTTGCCTTGACTCAACTACGCTACGCACATAAAAAACGCACAAGCACAGCAGAATTAAGGACAATCCCCGTCCCCGACACGCTGTGCTTGTGCAAACATGTGTAGTTAAGAATGTAGTTGAGCCTTCATTTCTTTAAAGTGTTGGGGACGTTTTTTTATTATCCCGTCATGCGTTCTAACGCATCCTGCTTGTCATCCTAACATCAAAACCTACGCTACATCCATATAGGCTGTCCTTCTGAGTCATCTGCGGAAGGAATGCGAAAACGCGAAAGTACTTGTAGCCAGATCCTCCGAAGCCCCTCATCACTGAGGTAATGCTTGAACGAATCGGATACCAGTGAATCATATCCCTTGAGCCATACAACAACTGCCCTACGGCATCACGGCCATGAAGCTGCCCTCTTTGGATCATCGTGCGAATAGTCTTGTGTAGGTCGGGAGCACCTAACTTGATAGCACGCGTTGACAGCCATGCAGCCATCTCTTGCTGAACGTCATCTGTACTGTAGTCATATACCGTCTCTTTGTCGGCATCCACCATCAGACATTGCGCCACCGGGTTGAGATGGTCAGTGAATTTCCTGGTAAGTACAGTCCACTGCTGCGTATCCATATCCATCAGATAACTATAAGCGTACTTAGGGTTGAACACAATCAACCTTCTATTCTGATAGTCGAATGCGATTCTTGCATCATCAGTCAGGTACTTATAGAGGTTTGCCATCGATGGTATCGTGATAGCAGGATAATGATTCGTAATCACTGCATGAACGGTATCGCTCTGTTTGTTGTCGTCGAACGCATATGTTGCATTCTTGTCAGCGGACAGCAACATCTTGCGTCCCTCATCCCCGATAGACATAACGCCCGATCTGCTCACGAACACTATGTCACGTCCAACATTGCACAAGCTGACGGCATCAGTAATGACATCCGTGCTGTACGGCACGCAATTCTGTATGGTACCATTTCCGCCTATGCCTATAGCATACACGCCATCCGAACAGAATGCGAAGATAGGATATTGGCCAAACTGACCTTGGCTGATAGGTTGCGTGTTAGCTGCAACGACCTTCACCTTACCCTTGCCACAAGTTGTAGAATTGCCATCGCTGAACACAAATGGATTGTTGACATCGGAAGCCTTGACCAGATTCTCGTTGGCCACAGTCTTATCCTTGCTCACATCGGGAAGAGCATCCAAGGACAACTTCCAGCCTGACAAAGTAAGCTGCCCTAACCTAGGAGGCTCAGTGATTATGTACGACATAACAAGAAGCTTGTGTGCCGTCATATTCTTCTGCAAGCATGACTTGTTATCAGGCATGCCGAGATAAGCATCAGTGCAATATAGGGATGGATACATGAATAGGATCGGGAACGACCCTTCCGTATCGCTGTCATACCCAATAACAATCTCCCTCTCAAATGGAGGCTTCACGACAATGCGCACCTTATTGTATGTTCGAGAATACAAGTGCGCCTTGGCATAATCATTGGGTAATTCCTTACCGCCACTGGGATTGGATATCGTAGGGCAATACACATCCATATCGTTGAGGTCAAGCATGCTGCTTCGTATGCCGTAGGCGATGAGTCTTGAATTGTAGGACATCAGTCCCTCGCAATGCATATTCGTATACCCTTGGACATTGGTCAGTGTAATGCTCTCCTTCTGGGTGTAATTGGTAAGGTCAGTGTTGTCTCGGCTCTTGTCAAGAAGATATGTTCCGTCCTTGCATAGATTCGTAAGTTCTTCCAGCTTCACCGACTTAACGAGATAGAAGTTACCAATCTTGGGAATCTCCTGCCACAAGTCTCTCGTTTCGAACTGAGGTGATGGGAATATCCAAGATGTAGTGATACCCAGATCTTCCCCCAAATCAGTCACCTTTATTCGCTTCGTCACGACCTCCATCTCATCAGGGTTGATGGTGTATATATTCTCGCTCAAGAAGAAGTCAACACCTTCAACAATGCTTCCATAAGATTCGCGAATCTTTTTAATTACCTCATTCGCCTCGTCCGTCAGCGATTGCATACAGATTCTATATGCCTCATAGAACATACCACGCACCTTGAAGTGGTATTTAGGATCACCGCTTGGCGTACTTATTCGCTCGTCACCTTCCCCCATGTCTGGAAAATCCTTTGGAAATTTAGCCTTGCATTCAACCGTGTTGGCAACTGGGAACAACAAGATAGGATTGGACTTCTGCACATAGCTTCCGTCATACAGCTTGATAGCATAGACCAACATGACAGGATACATGAGCACATTATCCTTCAGAAGTCGTTCACGCACCTTGTTGTGTGTTCCAAGGCACAAATCAGACATAGTCTTGTATGAATCAGTAGTCTTATACCACTCTATGATTTCCTTTTCTGTAGTATACTTACTGGGTAGCGTATATGGCAAATCCCCTTTCTCCGGCAAACAATCCATACGATTCGGAAGAATGGAATCCAAGTCACGGCCTCCATCAACTGTAGACAGATTGTCGGCCACCCTCAGTGTATCGAAATGCAAAGGTATGAACGGAATGGAATGCTCAAGGACATTGTAAGTCCAATCGTTGTAAGACATATGCATCAGCACCCCATTGACCGTCAGAGATACAAGATTCCCTATGGCACAGAAATTGCCAATGTCACTAGGCTTGTCCGCTGTTGGCATGCCGTCCATCTCCAGTTCTTCAAACGTCTCCCGATCACCCGTGATATCGCATGCGCCAATCGTATACTTACCAGTCCGTTGAGTGTGTGAGCTGCCTTCTCCGTCAGGGCTGACGACCTCAGGCTCCTTGACAATGCCAAGAACAATCTCCCTTCCATCACTCGTATTGTGAATGAATCGAGGCGTGAATCCGCTGTTATGGAACCACTTACTTCTTGGCATGCGAGCCGCGTGAAGGCTTCCATCACGCATCTCAAGATTGACGGCCATATTCAGATTGCCGTCCTCAACCAAATAATCAGACGGCTGTGAGGCCATGCCCTTATATTGTATCGTCAGTTGCTCCATAGTCATTATTCCTTTTTATCCTCAGTCGTGGACGGTGATTCATATTGTGAAGCGAGGTCTCGCAATTGTGCAGCAAAGGAAGGTGCGACATTGGCCGTGGCATTCATTTCCACCTTCTGAGCTTGCTGCTTGGGTAAAATATATTGCGCCAAACGCTCCATCACCATCAGTCTGTCCTTTGGTTCAAGCTGAGCCATATCCGCGGCAAATTCATCGGATTCGAAGTATTCGCCTACAGTCTGAGTGAGTATGCCGTGTATAATCTGTTGCGAAGGTTTCTGCTTGTTGGGAGTCCCCTTCTTGCGTCCACCGGTCTTGCGTCCTTCCATATTATTGCGTCAATTGTAATGTTATGATTCGCTCCAAGTAATCTTGGTGTGCTTCTTGTCGTTGCACACAAGCACACCAAACTGCATCGCATTCACGCGATTGTTCCATCCTTCCAGAAATTTCTTCTTGCGCTCATCCTTCTCGGCAAGGCCGGCGTAGTAGTTAAGCCTTGCCTTGCGAATCTCGGCAAACAACACAGAAGGCTTCATCGCGTTGATTCGGTTCAAGGTCTTCGGACCCATGATTCCGTCAACAGAGATACCGGGAAGAATCCGCTGAACATACTTGACAACCCTCTTGGGTCCTGAATTGATAGCCCAATCGGCCATCATCGAAGCAATGCTCAGACTGTGGATATGGTCACCCCACACGGCATCCCAATATCCGTTCTTCATAATCTCACCCCACTGTTCCTTGGTCATGGAGCGAAGAGTCTGCGTCGTGGCGCGCATGCCATGCTGACGGCAATAGCTAGTCCACGCAGCGATGGTCACACCACACATCGTTGCGCCACCGCTGTCATCCTTGTCATTAACATACCCACCTTCCCACGATTGCAGGAACTGGGCGTAAGTATTGAAGTTTGCCATAATTTATAGTGTTATTAGAGGAAGTCAACCATCACGTATATGCTGTTAAGGAATACCGGCTTGTTGTAGTAGATCTTCTTCCATAGCCAAGGAATAGGAAGGAAAGTGTGCCAAGACCTTCCATCAAGATTCTTATAACCCTCAGCGATATTCATATCGTAAAAGCTCTTCACAATACGCCACTGAGGCTTCTTGACCGCAATGTACGCCAGTTGATATCGAAGATGACATCCATTGATGAAACCGAAATCGTATAGCAGCTGGTTGGCATACTCATCCAGTTCACCCTTCTCAATGGTAATACTGAAATAGGCATCCTCATGCTTCAAGAAGAAATCCAATACTTCTGAAAGCGTAATCTTAGCCGTCCACATTCCGTGGCCGCAAACCCATCTGCCGTCTGCCCGTAACCATGTACGAATGTCGAAGAATCGGCATCCTGCATCATACTGCTCTTCCAAAGTCTTGCTCTGACACTTTGAAAATGGAGCAACAAGGAAGGAGAGCAATCCCTTGCCCTTCTCCCCCGTCACACTGTTATGTGTTGCTATCCTTCTCATTTTTACCTTCTTTTTCTGATTCATTTAATGCCTGCTCTACAGCCTCACCGACACCCTCGTTCTTCTGCTTGAGCCATGCCACAAAGATGCGCTTCAGGGATATACGCCTCCTGATTCCATGCAGGTCACAGAAGTGTCCATATATACTGTCAAACTCAGCAATGAAGCCCACGCTTGCGCCAATCGCGCCACCCATGAGATCACTGCCAATACCGAATGGCTCAATGCAAGCCTTGACTAGCAATACACCGAACACGATGTAGCAGACATACTCCAAGAACTTGGTTGTGGTTCTTCGCAATGCCCTACTGAAGCGGAAGTCCTCCCCACGTACACGAACACTGGCAGTCAGGCCGAGCCAAAAATCCGTGAGAACAAGAATGCCGATGAAACCCACCGCCCATCGCAGGTCAAAGATCACCTGCAACATCTCCTCGTAGAACACGCCAACACCAACAGCCGCACCTGCATTGACGGCCATGTTGCCACCGCTTGTTGTTACATTAATCATTACATTATTCTTTTAATCGCTCAGAACGAAGTTTGGTCACCTCATCCTGCAACTGTCTGACACTCTTGATAAGTAGTGCCATGATTCTAGGGTCAAGATAATTGACAAATCGAAGCGAATCAGGATCATCCTTATCAACATGGCCAACCATATCCTTCAACTCCGACTGTTCCACATTCTGGGCAATAAGGCCATAGCTATGCTTGCCGTCAGCCTTATAGTCGAATTCATACACATCGCCCAACTCGCGCAACTTCGCCAACGCGTCAAAGTCTGCATTGAGATTCTCCTTGGCTCGAAGGTCAGACGTACTGGTCTGAACCAATTTGGTTGCCGTCAGTGTATGGGCCACGGTCACATCACCATTATTGACCAACGTCATCGCACCACCTGCAAGAGACATCCACCCGTTGGTCATGTTGATGGTCAACGGTCGAAGGTCATTCCATGTCGATCCGTTCTTGTTCGACATCATGAGGTAGAAGTATTCGTCTGTGGGCTTATACAGATAGACTGTGTAACCATTGTTCTTAAGGGTGATTCTATCAGAGGTGGCAGCCAATGAACCACCGACTGTCAAATCACTCGTGGTGCTGGCCTTGCCGTAGACCTTGAGGGTCTTGTTCGTGGTCGCGTTACCGATTGTCACATTCCCCTGCAAACTCGTTAGGCCATAGACATACATGTTTCGGTTGGCGGAAGTCGAACCAACATTCACGCTGCCCGTAAACGTACCGCCCGACTTCTGCATATAACCAGAAAGGTCTGCATTGCGTTCGGCAATGGTCTCTCCATTCATCACGATTGCGCCATCCGTGCAGATATGCAGAATGGTATTGTCCGTTACGGAAAGCGCGCTGGCCTTGCTTGTGCCAACATCTATACGAAAAAACTTGCCTTCAAGGCTGCTCCATGATTGGTTTGCCATATGTTCGATTTATTGATTTATATTCACTTAATCGGGTGTTATGTCAACTCATTGTAAGTTTTTCCGTCAAATTAGTTACACCCCTTTACCCCATCAACAATATTCACATTGGTAATCTCAATCGTGTTCAGCAGACGCATCACGAACTCGTCCCACTCCGCCTTGTACGGAAGCACCATGCCCTGCGTCACCTGCACTTTGTTCAGCGTACCGATGATGTTGCGCAGATAACCGATAACATCAAGCACATTGAACATCTCCTTATCCCGCTCGTTGAAAAATTCAAACAGGTCGAGCCAGCACAGTCCCTTGTAGATAAGGTCTTTCAGAAGGTTGGTCGTATGCGTGAGAGAATCAGGATTCATGCGGTACGTATAACCGATATTGTCAACATACGCCACCTTGTTGGCCAAGAACATGAGAGGGATAATCGTAGGAGTATCCTCAATGTACCTTCTTCCGCAATAAGGAACTGCATCATACAGTGAACGGCGGATAATCTTGTTGTTCATGAACACGATGCGCTCGCCCCAGAATCTGGCCACCTTGTCCCGGCCTTCCGTGATGCATTCCCCGTAGGATGTGGCATTCCACGAACCATCCTCATTGAGGATACGGATGCCGCCACTCACAATGTCAGCGTCCGTCTTGTCAGCCTTGACAACCAACTGACGCACGAAATCCTTCTCAAGGTAGTCATCTCCATCAAGAAGCAATACATACTCTGATGCCGCATGATTGATACCGGCCCTTCTAGATAGACCGGCACCCAAATTCACCTCATTCTCTACCACCTTGATTCTTTTCCCGAAAGTGGCAAGAATCTCCATCGTGTTGTCCGTTGGCTTGTCGGCCACAACGACAACCTCGCAAGGTTCTGTCTGATTCAGCGCACTGTTCACAGCTTGTCGGATATACTTCCCTACATTATATGCTGTAATAACTATTGAACACCTTGTCTTTCTCATGTGTAGTTTATTGTTTATTTGAAAAGGGCAGCACCCCACAAGGGGATGCAGGGTGCTGCAATTGGTTATGCAAGCTTGAGAAGGTTCTCAAGTGCGGTGACACGCTGAACAAGAGAGTCGTAGCTATCCAACTTCTTCTTGTATTCCGAAGTAAAATTCTGTTCGCAGAGAACTAAATCCCCTTCGAACAATGGCTGGAGATATTCGCTATAATCAGAGCTTGAAATAAGACCGTCACGGGTCACGTCGACAGTAGGAATTGTCACGCCCTTGTAGGTTCCACCATCTTGCCACAAGCCCAATTCGTATCCACCGCTAGTGGATGCTTTAAGTCTGAGTGGAACGCTGCCGCCTCCAGTGAGACTTTGAGCTATGACTTCGGCATGGCGCAGATTACCATAATCCTCCGCTGAGATGACACCAGCCGTATCAGTACTACCTCCATATGCTTGGTTTGAAGCTAGCGGAATGTTCACAGCCTTGCTGGAAACGTCCAATGCCAAACCATTGACTTTGACAGATTCGATGACGTTCACCTGAGCCGAAGAGGCGATACCTGCAAGCTTGGTCTTCTCAGCACTCGTATAGTCGTTAGATGACAAGCCCTTGCCTGACTCCTTCTGTACGTAGCTGTTGAGGTCTTCAACGTTGGCAATGGTTTTTAGCTCTGTACCGGTACCAATCGTAAGTCTTCCACCATGGCCTTGAGAAAGACTTAAGTCATGCTCGATATGGACATTGTAACCAATGGAAATCTGGTTTTTGTTCGCATCCGTTCCAACACGCAACACAACCGCGTCACCAAAGATTGACACTTGTTTGTAGCCATTGCCTTCATTCTTCAAGTTGATTCTCTTGTCGAGTTCCGTGGTCTCAGCATAAGCACTGAGGTCGACATTCACACTCTTGTTAGAGACAGGAAGAGCCGAGCCATTGACCTTCACGGATTCGATGACATTGGCCTGAGCGCCAACACCCTCCAAAGAGGAAACACGATTCTTCACCTTGGTGATTTCACCTGCATTGGTGGAAGCAGCTGAACTTGCTTCATTGGCCGTAGCCTGAGCCGTGCCGACCTTCGAGGTGAGCGTTGACACATTGTCGGAGATGGACTTTTCAAGGTTGCCCTTGATGGTGTTCACCTCAGAAGTCTTGGCATACGGAGAGAGGTCTACGAATCCTGCGAGAACGTCCCAGTAGGTCTCATCGGGAGTGACAGCGGAAGAGAATGACTTGAGGCACGCAACATTGGAACCAGCAGGATAACTCTTGGTACCAAGCGTGAATGCGTCAGTCACATTGTACACGTCACCTGCTGTAGCCGAAGCCAATGCCTTGAGTCCTGCGAAGGTTATGCTACCCTTCGGGCGATACACGCTTCCTGCTACAGAACTGATGTTATTGTTAACGGAAGAGATCTTGTCGTCAATGTACTTCTTGACATTAGTGTTGTCGCTTCCTGAGATGGCAATCTGCTGAGCCTCGGCCAAGATACCCTCTTGGCTCGTGGCCTTCAATCTGCCAGTAAATTGAATATAAGTTTTATCTGCCATAGCTTAGATTGTGATTGAGTGAGACGATGCAGCCTGCGCGTTGGCGAGACGGAACACATCATAGGACACGCCATTTATTGTGGCCGCAGTTGACTGCTTGATGAACGGAACGTCCGAAACACCTTCCACCGCGTGATAGAGGCCGTCAGCACCAGCTGAAGCGAACTTGCCTCTGGACACACCTTCAGGAAGAAGGAAGTAAGCATATTCACCAGTGGCGAACGTGAACGGATAAGTACCAGCCGCACTTGCCTGAGGACCCTTGGCCGTGAAGCCGCTTGAAGGAAAAGATGTGATGCTGCTTGCCGTGGACTGACCAACGTAGAACTTGTAGTATGCATTAGCAGATGCAGATGCCGTCTTGGTGATACCATTATAGGTGGCCGATACGCTGACAGAGAAAGAGTTGGTCTGCGTGGTTGAGCCAGTGTAGTAGTTACCTGTGCTACTCTTTGTGAGTTCAATTGCCACTCCACCAACCTTGCAGTTGATATTGCTCTTGCCAGGATCTACATTAGAACCGTCCCACTTCACGTAGACAGTAACCGTCACGGTGTTCTGCGCACCCTTCTCAAGCACGTTCTTACTGAGAGATACGCTCACACTCATGCGTGCGTTATACTCTTCTTGAACCTTCTTGGTGAGGTAGCCAGCTTCCGCGTCACTAAGGCCGACTCTCTCACCGTTGAGGTAGAGCTGCTTAGTCTTACAGATATCCACACGATTGGTGGAAGTATCTGCCTTGGCCTGATCTTCGGTCTTGTTGGCACTGAAGCCAATCATAGTTCCCGTAGCAATGTCTTTAAGATTTGCCATTTGATTAATTGTTTTTTGTTTGTTATTTGTAAAATGTAGCTACATTCTTATTTTAGATAGTCATTATGCCATCGTGAGAAGTTTCTTGATTGCATCCATCTGAGTCTCAAGTTCCGCTACGCGAGCTTTCAGGTCTGAATCAGAAGAGCCTCCACCACCTCCCTTCTCCAAGGCTGAAATTCTCTCCTCATGGTCGAAGATGAATTGTGAGTTGGCCTGACTGCTCTTCTGTGCCTCGTTCGCCATCTTGCCCACCGTGGATAGATTTTCCTTTGTGGCGTAGATTGATGGGATAGATTGATAGGAAGTCTCAAGGGATTCAATCCTCGCGGCATGCGCATTCTCAATGGCCGAGTGAGCTGTATCTTGTCTCTTGAGGAAGTCTATATCGTTAGTTGCAGTTTCCCTGAACGTCTCAAGATCAACCACACGCGGACTAAGGTCATCCACAATGACATACAACTCGTCAAGTCGCTTGTCGTGCTTCTTGTCGTTTTCCTGCAATTCGCCAATGCAGTTGATAGCATCCTCCATCTGGGTCTTCAGCGTATCAACTTCATCCGTAAGTGTGCGGATGGACTGCTGATTGTCGCTGATAATCTGTCCCCATGATTCAACGTCAGTCTTCAGAGATTCAAACTCAGTCGTACTGACAATGTAAGAGATACCATTAAGCACGATATGTCCATCCGTAGTGAAACAGATGACAGCCGCATCCATGCTACTCGACATGGCTTCCGAGAGACTACTGCCTACGTCTATACGTACCTTGTAGCCTTCTATGTCTTTCCATTCTTTCTTCATTGATTGCTTATGTTATTCTGTTCCACTTGTTCTGAACTGTCAATATGAATACTGCCTAATTGGCGAGCTGTAGCCATGAATATCTGCGCACGGCCAACATCACCGAATGAGGTGCAAGTAAGAGCTGCAATGGCATAGAGCGAAGCCTCTTCCAGTCGGTGTGGAAATACAACTTGGTCAGACTCATTGATAGCTGGCTCAGGAATATACTGCGCAACGAGCACAGTGTCATCACTGTTGCAGCCATACGCCTCAAGAGTAAGTCCTTCCTTGCTGTATGCCTCTGCAACAACAGGTCGTTCTGCACAACCTCTGGCCATTCCAACCGTTCCTCTCTGCATGGCGTAACGTGGGTCTTGCACACTGATGGTTCGGCTCACGCCAACCCTCCATGAAGACATACAGAAGTAGACCAGCCTCAGATAATCCTTCGGCATTTTGAACACCATGCAGTCATAAACGAGAGGATCAGGCTTGCCAACCAACCCCTCACTGAAATCCTTGCCATTGCCAAGCAGCATGAATGCGGCCCCAATCTCAACCATGCGTATACCGGGAACAATATTCTCCTTAATCACATCGTCAAGTTCAAGTGTGTCAACATCCATATTGGCACTCAGCTGACCATCTTCCATATTCTGGTCAATGATGGAGCGAACCCTCCTCTTGATATCCATTATATTGTAAGCCTTCATTGTGCCATCTGATTAGGTTGTTGAACATTGCCACTATCACCGCTTCTGATAAGGTCGTAGATTTTGTCTGCTGTGCTCGGGTTACCCTCTTGAGCTGCTTGCTGCATCACGGACGGGTCAATACCTTGCACCTGCTCACCGTTGGCCATCTGTTGCTCCTGACTCTCAAGATTCTGAAGCAACTCGTCTGCGAAGGGGAATTTGCCGACCTCAAGCAGCTGCTTGAGCGTAATCTGATTGGCCTGCCAGAACTGGAGAAGCATCTGATTGGCATTGTCCCTATAGGCTGGTGATGTAGAACTTTCCGTAATGCTGATGTCGCATTCAATCTGTAGAACCTTCTCAGGGTCCGCACTGAATGTCTGGGAATCGTCTCCAGCGATATTGGTAACACGCTTGGCATCGTAGAACTGCTGGATATTCTTGATATCCTTATAGGCAGCATCAATCTCGAACTGCGAGAACGAATCAAGAATGTCTAGCAAGGAGGTCGTTGCGTTCTGCGTCTGTTGGGCGTAGAGAGCACCACTCTCACTGCTTGCGCCCTTGCGCCCTTGGAGCGCGCCATGCACACCGCTAATGTCTTCAAAGAACTTCAGCTGCACATTGAGCAGGTCACCAATACCGACATTGGTCGAATTCTGGGCAACCTGAGTAGGTGCAGGAACGCCCGGCTTGGCCTTATACAACACGACACCATTCACACGTGTCCACGAATCCGCGAACTGTTCTGGGCTAACGTCATCGGGGATACAGTCATCAGGCACAAGAAGCACACCCTTGGCACTTGCACGTATCACCCAGTCGTAAAGGGTGATGAGTCGGTTGGTGTAACGCTGTTGGTCTATCACATCAGAGACGAAGGAATGTATCTCGCCATCAATGAATGGATAAGCCTTGAACACGTAAGGGTGACTGCCATGGGCGTAAGGTGTCTCTCCCTCACCAAGCACATCACCGAATGGGCTGAGATAATAGAAATACCAGTAGTTGTCAACGTACCACTCTGCCTCAATGAGAGGAATGTCATCCTCATCCATGCCAACGCTCTGTCCCATCTCAAGCCTACGCTTGTTCTCCGCCTCCACGACTTCCGCGTAATCCTCCACGTCAATCCGGAACATCTGGCCGGTGTTCCAGTCGTGACAGCGGTAACGGGGCTTGGTTTCCTTACGCCACACTTCGATGACCCTGCACAGCGACTCATCTTCGCTGAAGAGAAAATCAAAGCTATTGGTGTTGGGCATGCCGAACGTGTTACGGAACATCACGCCATTGGGCTTCATCTGATGAGCCGCATGGTATATCTGTGAAAGTTGCTCATATTCCTGCGGATTTGTGGCGAAATTTGAAGCGAGTTCACCAAACGTCACATCGTGAATCTCACCCACACACGTCACATCCCATCCTCTCATGTCACGGGCATTGGTGTCAATGAAGAACCTTCTCGGACTAACGTTATCCGTCCAGCAGTCCTGACGGCCATCCTTCCATCCCCACCACTTCTTGTGGACAATGAAAGCACCGATGAGAAATTCCTCCATGGTGCGAGCATACATCTCACTCATGCGGTTGGTCTGCATATTGTATTGCAGGATGGTGCTGAGCGTTTCGGCCTCCTTCTGTTCATCCCGGTCGCGCGCAATACATGTAGGTTCTTTGTCCTGCGAGCGATAGACACCGATCACGTTACGAACCAAGCGTCTGATGAGGTTGTTCTTGAGGGCTACATTGCCCATACTGTGAATGTACTTCTCTTCAGACATGCGCACGCCATCAACCTCAATCATATCATCCCATTGCTTGCCGAAGTTGTAGTTCTTACAACGTTCACGCTCCCTTCGGTAGAAGTCCATGTTGTCCCAATAAGTCTTCGCTTCGAGAAGAATGTCATAGGCACGGGCAGGTCTGCGAGCCTTGGCGTAGGCCACGCTGTCAATGTCGTTCTCTTCTATTGAGTCATCAACTCGAACGTTCTTAAGGGAATGAAGTTTCTTTGCGTTCGCCATGTTTGTATCGCTTAATCGGTAAACGTAACCTTAACGCCCTTCGCGCGAGCAGCCTTCGCAACTGCGGCCTTGGTGATCACGCTGCTCTTGTCGATGCCATAAGTGTCAAACAGCCATGCACGCGCGTCACTCAATGAGCCGAATTCCATCTCTTCGCTGATGGAAGGGTCTTCTGTCTTCTTGGTGCGGTTAGGTGGCAGTTCCACTGATTCCTTGTCTTGGTGAGCTGCACTGTCATTTTCGACCTCTTCCGCATCCTCCTCCTGCTGGGTCGGTGCGTCAAGCGTGTAACGAAGAGTTATTCGTCCGCTCTTGAAGTGCGAACTGTGTTCGATGATATGCTGCTCTGCGGGGTTTGATGTCTTGTATGTTGCTGGGGTAATACCGAATCCACTGACTGAGCCTCCAGTGAAAAGAGGACAGAATGTGGCTTGGCCAATGTGGATGACTGGCTTCCATTCGATGAGACCCATCACGCCATACACTTTAATTTTAGCCATTATGCGTTTGTTTATGGATTTATATTAGCGGAGGCGAAATCCGAACATCGCCTCCGCTAGAGTTATTCATTATGCACTTTTGCTCATCACCTCACCGTTGTAGGGTACCCAGCTTGTGCCGTTCCACTGCCACATCGTTCCGCTCTTGGCGTTGGCTCCGATACCGGGGCAGTCCTTCATCAGGTAGTACACCATCTTGTCCTTGGCAGGGGCTTCCTCGCTATCCCACATCTTCATGGTCATTGCGCTGACACCATCACCGGTGGTGCTGTCACCCTCACCGTCAATCCAGATATGGCATGCGCCCTTCAGGGCGAGGCCGTCCCAGAGGATCAAGCCCTTGCGCTTGGCTTCTTCACCTTCAACGTTCTCGTTGAATTCATGCTCATTGGTATACTTGTAGTGTACCAAGCGACCCATACCAAGAACGGCAGCGGAATTGCTCCAGCCGAGTCTGTCAAGAGTCGGTTCACGCTTGATCTGCAAGTCACCGAATACGGTGTGGAAGTTCGTCACCTCCCAGCCTACGGGGTTGACCTTGGTGGTAATCTGAATCTCGGGGTGCTTGCTGTAGTCGATACACTGGATATTCTCCAGGAAGTTCTTACCAGCGAGGATGATACCAGTTGCAGGTACGTCTTCGCCCGTGTAGAACATCTTGGCAAGAGCAATGAGCTTTTCGACAGTCCACTTACCCTCATGCTGCAACTCGCGCTTGAACTGCCAACGTACACCCTTGGTGCAGTAGACGGTCTGCTGACCAGTGCCGTTCTTGCCCATCACGGTGAACTTGCCCTGCTGACCAGCCCACAGTGTGCGGTTGTTGCGAGTCTTGAAGTTCGTGAGCATCTGTTCTGCGATGATGGCGTTGTTGAACGGGATACGCTTCTTCTGATGGTCGAAGTAATCAGAGATGATCTGATTCATCACGCGCTTCTGAAGATAGAGCGTCTGAGGCTGCGGAACGACCATGTCGGGGTCAACATGCTTCTGGGTCTCATAGCATGCGTTTGAGAGCACAACCATCTCCGTACCAGCAGGAATCTGGGGAACGGTACAGAATTCATCGGAAGCATCCGTCTTGGGGCCATTGACAGCCATCACCGTGGGCTTGTTGTCGTTGTTGCTCACCACGAACAGCATGAGAGCCTGACCGGGCATCTTGGTCTTGCCGTCTGCGGCATAGCCATCAACACCCTTGACGAGAATCGTGCCATATGCAGCAGGGATACGTTTGTCAGCTGCGCTGAGATTGAGTTCAAAGGTGTCTGCACCCGTGTTTTCAGCAATCTCGGTAAGCTGAGTGATGGTATGCTTCGGCTCGTCAATCATGTAGTGCTGGACTACGGGTGAGTCCACCTGAACGGCCTTGGCCGTGAGCATGAGCTGCATAAGAGGCGTGTCATCGCTCTTGAACATGAACAGGTCTTTGTCAAGAGCTGAATCAAAAAGGTTACCAGCGTTAATGCCGCCAGTGGCCTCTGCACCTGCACTGACGGTTACGGCCTGACCTTGAATCTGGCTCTTCACGCCAGCAGAACCCTCGGAAGGGGTAATAGTGGGGTCTGCCACAGTTTTTACTTCTTCTCCCATAATTCTTTTATGTCTTATTTATTTGTGGATTAATAATTTCTTATCGTGCTCCAGCCGCAATTTCGAAGATGGAGCTGCCACCTTCCTTGCGAGGCTTGGAACCTGCACCACCGCCAAGATGGGGCGTACCATCGCCCTTCTTGCCCTTGCGGAGCGTATTGGTAATTTTGGCGTTGCGACCACGCACCTCTCCCTCTTCTCCAGCCTTGGCCACGTCATCGTCATGACTATCGCCATCGTTGAGGAGTCGGATGGTATCGGGTGAAATCTTGCCATTGATGGCATCGTTGACGATGTCGAACACCTTCTTGAAACCGTTGTTGACGTAATCGTCATCCCAACCGTTCTCTTCCTGAGCCTTGTCAATGGCATCCAGCGAAGATTCAAGATTCTTCTGGTATTCATCTTCGAGTTTCTTCTCGTTGGCCACACGGTTAAGGTATTCCTTCTGTGCTTGGGCAAGTTCCTCTTGGTGTTCAGGATCATCCATATATTCAAGGAAGTCCATACCGAACTTATTCACAAGTGAGGTGACTATATTCTTGCCGTTCTTCAGATCCTGAAGAACGACAGCACTGCGAGGGTCTGCATCAAGCATATCGCCAAGCTGACGTTCACGTTCGCGATATTCGCCAAGCTCCTTATCGGTGGCATCATAGTCATCGCTAATCTGTCCAGCGAGCACCTCATCGTCATCGAAGTTCTTGTCGGGATACTTCTTCCTCAATCTGTCACGCAAGGCATCACGCTTGGAGGGCATAGGCGCACCGGCAGGTGCTTCTGTTCCTTCCGTATCCTTGGCAGGAGGCAACTCAGGCGTAAGCTGATCGGCTTTATGCTCGGCCTCTTCCTTTTTCTTGTCCTTTTCGTCCATATATATGTCACATTATTTTACGCAAAGATAAAGGCATGCAGCCGAATAAAAATCGTATTTCCGTCCTCACGAGTAGTATATATTGCTTACCTTTGCAACCGTATCATTTTCCCCTTACACATGAAACACATAGGTTCTAATTTTCCTTATGCAGCTGAGCGAGAGAGAGAGTTGCTGCATGCGTTCCGTGTTGTGATGGCCACAACCAAACATATCATCATGAATCAGGTATTCTCCGAAGTTGTATCCATGCCGTGCTCGCGGTTCTGGGTGTCTGAGGAGCGTGCAATAACAGTCATACGCACAATGATGGCTGGGCGTTACATCTGCACGACCGGTGAGAAACGTGATATGTACGATGATATCTTCGCCCGTGTCAAGGAATTGCGAATCTCCCACCCCGAAGCACCGCTACAACTGCTTGTTTTCATCGTGGTCAATTCTCCAGCACCGCGATTCTATCTGTCTGCATCGCAAGCCAAGTCCATCATCAATCGTGTGAGACGAACTACATGACGGCCTCCGTCACATTCTTCACATGGCTTGCGACACCTTTAAGTCCATCGTTATTGGGATGAAGAGTAACCTGACGAGGTAATGGCATCACATTGATATTGTACGCTATCCATAATCCGATAGCGCGAGTCATCAGCAAGTCATCGTGCTTGCCAGCGATGGCACCATATGCACCATTGGGCTTGAGTTCATAGGTAAGCAACTCGTCAAGACATTGCTCATCTCGTTCAACCCATCCCTTCTCGCGCACCATCTTGATAAGGTGGCTGATGATCATCGGCTTTGTTGACACATTGGTGTGGAAGCCATACTTTACTGGAGCACCTTCACGTATATCCGCTTCGCTCTGTTGGCGTGCATACAGATTCGGGTAGACAGACTTGACTTGATTCAGGATGAATTCACTTTGGTCCCCTTCCACAATGCGTTCCTTGTCTTTCGTTTCAAGCGTATTCGATTCGATGACAAGCAATGCATCATCATACCATGACGATATCTGCATCGCCTTCCATGCAAGCAAGTCCATGTCTATGTGGCCATACCATTGTGCAACAACCTCGGGATGGCCACCATCCATCAAGGGCAGTCGGTCAATGACGACAATGACAGACCAGTCGGCCTTGGCATGTCGGCCACCGATATCAACCACAACCAGATATCTGTCGGTAATACGAATGTCCGTGAATATCTCTGGCTTCTCCCATACGCACAGCAAGCCCGTTGAATCTTCCTTGAATCGAAGACCAAGCAAGGCTTTCTTGCCTCCATCCGAATTGCCATACACATCCCCGACATAACGCGGAGGACGGCATCCTCCCCTAAGCTGCTCCACAAGAATCTTGTCGAAGACCTTGCATCCAGAATAGGTGAATGCTTCATCGTCATCAGTAGGATACTCCGAAGCCATATCCCCATGGTCGTAGTACTTCTTGCGTTCTTCGATATACCATGCGATGGCCTCAAGTGTAGCACCGCATTCCCACAGATACCACAGATACCTTCCCGGCTCGCTTCGGTCACTGGGAGAGTAGGCGTTATTCTTGTTCTTCAGAAGGCTTGCGGCAAAGGCACGTTTGTTTTTGACCTCAAGCCTATATAGTTCAATCTCGAACCACGCAATAAACAAAGCTTTGTATTGGGAGTCATTCTTCTTGGCATCATGGTATTCCTTCTCGAAGAAGTTGCCAGTTCCGTTGGCCGTGCTCTCATACACGATCATCGTGTATGGCTTGTAGGCCATACCGCCACATGCCGAGCGAACGACCTTGGCCGCAGTCTTCTTGTCAGTTGACTCCCACAGTCCGACCTCCGTGCAATGAACCAAGTTGTAGTCACCACCACGGGCAGACTCTGGCTTCTCGTATGAGCCAATCTTTATCTTGCAATTGCGTGCAATGATTCGGGTGATATTACCGCTATTGCCCACGCCCTCTATCTTGCGTTCTGCGGGATCATATTGTTCGTTGAGTTCATGCAGCATCTCTGCCGGATAACTGTTGATCATGCGGTCGAACATATCCTTGACCTCATAGGAGGCATCCTTTACATGTCCGACAATGAGAGAGTTAAGGCCGACTTGGTGAACAAGCTGCAACCAAGACATATATATCTGTGTAGCGGTAGAGCCACCCCACTGACGAGCCTTGAGCAGGATAAGTCGGATGGGCATGCCCGCAACGCGCATCGCCTCGAATGTGGATATGAGTTTGCGCTGAGGGTAATTCAGCGAAAAGTGTATGTCTGCACCACCGCCCTTCACCTTGATCATCACGTAAACAACTGCCCAGAACGGAAAGTCAAATCGGCATCGTATGCGTGTCATCTGCTTGATGACGCATTCAATCTGATAAGGGTCGGGTCGTGTTATCTTGCCTCCGTCCTCGTCATGCAGATATCTCTTGCAGAATTCAACGACACTTCCTGCCTTGACAAGCCTACGCACATAGCTGTTGCTCATCATCTGCTTGGGGATATACTGCACTCGAATCGGAAAGTCAGTTATCTCTATACGAACACGCTCGCCTATACTGCCCTCTCCCGTTACCGGGTTGAATGGGGCGAATAGGCGAGCGTTACGTTCTTCGTTGATTCTTATGATATCATCTTCGCTCATAGTCTAATCAGAATGGGCGCAATGGGCGTGTCAGGATCCCTGACCTAGCGCGCATCACGCTCTTGGCCTTGTCCAATACTTCACTTGCCCTAGCCGCCCATAATTGGGCTGCATCGGGTTTGGTGATCATCAGCCAGTCGCTAAGTACGCGTGCAACCATGAATTCATGGATAAGCTTCTCAAGAAGAATGGCGGTAGTATGGCTGAACTTGGATGGAACATCCATCTCTATACGGTAACAAGCAGTTTCACTGAAGTCATCGGTAAGTTCCATTCCGTCATTGCACTGGCTCTGTGTATACGGATAGAGCATTTCCACACACAATGCATGGGCAAGGTCAAGCATGCGCGTCACGCGGTCTATGTTGCCATCCTCGGCAATATCCTGTGTCTGATGACCTGCATGTTCCCCCATGCCACGTTTCTCTAAAGGATTCATCACATCACCCTCGACATAAGCCACATTGCTGATATCGTATACAAGCGCATCACGCTTGAAAAGCAGTGTGACATGGCGTGTGTCCTGATTCATCTTCCTCAGCGCATTGGCCTCCATCCACTCAACCAAGTCTGATGGTCCGATGAGCCATCCGTATCTTCCGTATATAGCTTCCGTCTTGTTTCTGTCGTTACTCATATCTCATATCGTTGGTGTGTGGTTCGTCTGCCGATGGGGCATGTACGCGTGTGGGACGCTGGCGCAACTGCAATGCCGTCTCAATGCCCAGCATGTCATCCTGCACCCTCTGAAGATAGCTTGCGGCATACTCTGCGTAAGGAGTCATTGTCAATGCATCCGCAACGGCATTGGACACCATGCAGTCGTGCATGCACTTGGTGATCTGTTCCTTCACAGACGTTCTGAAGTTGGACGGCACGCGGAGCAATGTAATCAATGTATTGTCAACGCTCTTACTCTTGTCTTCCACGGGCTTACCCTTGTAAGAGAAATACAGCGTAAGAGACTGGGGGTGCTTGGTCAGTTCCATAAGCACATTGTCAGCGAGGTGTTCATCCTCAATGAGATATTCGCTCAGTGCAGCCTTGAGCGTTCCATATGTGGAAGTGAACGAGCGAAGCATGCCTAGCTTGCGTTCTTCACTGTCATCTTGCAGGAGCGTGGATGATTCGGGCGCATCACTGCTGACGGATATGCCCTCACCGATGGTGTAAAGAATGCGTTGCACGTCATACGCCATCTCGCTCATGTACAACCTTATCTCTATTGTGTGCTTCATCTTGTGTCCTTACTCAAAGTTAGTTGCCTCTCTTTCCAGTGTTTCAGGCACTGTCCTTGTCGGTGGTGTACGCCTTGCGAGCAGTCGTGCGAATGCTGCATAACTATCGGCAGCTCTACTGTTGAACAACTCGACATCTGCCGAAGCGGTTGAAGTCTGGGCGTACCATCTTGCGACAGCCGTGTACATGGCGTAATCCCGAAGATTCTTGAATGCTACCTCCAATGTCTCATCATTGTGATTCTTCGCGATATCCAGCGTGACACCGATTGAGGTATCGGGGTTATCTGCATCAAGACTCACATTGTATCGTTTGCTGCAAATGGCCACAGCCTTACCAAACGCCTCAGAGATATATTGTACAATGAGAGGCAACGTTCGTTCCGTGATACTCATTCGCTGATAGGCTCCACCGTCAGCATCTGTGAGGGCTGAAGCACGAACCTCAACCTCCTTACGGATATCGGCAATCAAAGCCGTCACATCACAGTTGTAATTGTATTCCATTGTCAATATAGTCTATATGTCACGCCAACCCCCAAGAATGGCGAGAAACCATGTTGTGTTATCCCCCATCCACCAACAATGCCCAATCCGAATCTCCTTGCCTTCGAATGAGCTTCATCAGTGGGAGAGCGTATGCGCATTTCCCTGGTAAGGGTCTGTGTGCGCGAATTGATGCAGATGGAGTCAAGGCTCGCATCGTATCCGCTCACCCAAGCCTGATACGATATTCCATTGTGCAGCGTATCTGCATAGACGTGCTGAACGATGGGAATATTCACGCTATCACGTGAAGCCTCTGTTCCAACAACATCGGAGGCTGTATCGGTCATGGCTGTGTCTGGACGCATCGCTTCGTTCACGACAGGGATTGTCTTGTATCTGAGCACAACACTATCGCGTACTGTTGGCGAACCCACTCGTTCCGTTCGCGTAACATATAGGGTATCCACACGTAAGGATACATCATCCGTACCCGAATGAAGGCGATAGTTGCGATATGTGTAAGCAATGCAGATTATGAAGAGTATAATCTGCATCACATAAGCGATATTACGCAATATGCTCGTATCTTCGTTGTTATTAGTCATGTCGCGAAGTTAGGCGTAGATAACCATAGCGTTGCCGTATTTCCGTCCTCGCGCAACAAAAAAATCCCCCACCATGAGGCAGGGGATTCTTCTTTGTCATTCAATCGCTCCGATTTTTCGAAGATTCTCTTTGCGTTTCTCGTTGATCTTGGCTTGTATGGCAGCCCTCTCTTCCGTGGTCTTGGCATTGGCCAATTCAAGGTTGAGCTGGCTCATATCAAGATATACACCCATCTCTTCAGCTTTATTCAGACATTCGGCCATCTTGCGACGAACCTCATAAATCTCAAGCGTGACCTGCTTCTGGGCATCCTGCGTAGTCTCTTCCTTGCGTTTCTGGTTGAGTTCCCTGATATCCTTCAGCCAATCCATATAGTCAATCATCTGATACATCTCGTATTCCTTGCTACTGACCAACCTCTTGTAGTCGTCAAGGTTCTTGGTATCGCCAGATTCAATCTCCTTCTCGAATCCTCTGATCTGAGTCCTGACATCATCTGCAATGGCAGACCAATATTTGAATTCGGCATTGCTGACCTGATTGCGGCCATAGTCATTGTCTGTGGAGGTCATGAATCGGCTCAGGAACGGCACATTGCGCATATCGCGCAAGTCCTCATAGGTAATCATGGCAACCGTCTTGCCTATCTTCGTGAAGAACTGCAAGGGACCACCGAGATATTGGGAAGCCACATAACCTGCTGCCGATGGATTGATATTGACCCAGCCCTTCTTGTAGTCGTTGCCGCCACTGATATTGTTGAGCCACCTAGAGAAGGATATAAGCAGCGGAAGGGTATCATAGCTTGCCCGTTGAAACTCTGGCTTATCGTCATTGAAGTCATTCTTGCCCGTAATCTGTCTGCCCATGAAATTCTCATCCCATATGTATGCATCTGCAATAGGTGAAGCGAGTGTAGGCGTGAACGCCTTGATCAAGGTCTTGCCGACAGAGTGATCGCTGTCGCTTCTGTTGAAGAAGTTGCGAGGATCAAGGAAGGCAACGGGTGAGAACTGCATAAGCTGGTCACCGATGGCAGCAGGAATGCTGCTATGATTCATCCTGCCCAATGCGGCCTCCATTGCGATTACACCAAGACCATAAACAGCTCTGATTTCGGGAGGAAGTGCAATGCGTGTCCAATTTCCATTACCGCTAGGTATCACAATGTAGTTGTGACGGACGTAATCAGACAGATCCCAATAGTTGCTGTCAGGATCACCGCCACCCGGTGCGACCATACTGGCGCAAGCAAATGCCATAGCTGCACCAAGAAGGATTGTACCGCCAAGCATGGAGAGCATGGCCTTCGGGTGCTTGGCCGTCAGTTGGCAATACTGCACAATACTCTGCACGGCAGGGTTGATGAAGATAATGCTCTTCCTCAGCCAAGCGTTGCCGAACCCTCCTGCACCATGGAGATTGAAGTTCGTACTTGCTTCCTTCGCATCAACGGTGGCTTGCAGCACACTCTTGCCGTGTTGACGGCTTGTCATGTATGCTGCGAATCGGCAGGTGTTCTCCACACCCCTATTGGCCATCTCAACGAAATCAGCAACGGCATGGCCAGCATTCTTTGACCATTTCACAAAGCCTTTGTCTCCAAGTGCAGACTGGATACGTGACTGATAGTCCTTAATACTGAGCGACTGCGTGTAGCCGGTCTCGCCTCCGTTCGCCATGAATTCTGCAAAGTAACGCTCCATCTCGTTGTTATTGTCAAGGGTTTCTGACTTGTACTTGTTATAGAGCGTATAGATACCTGCCGCGTTGCGGTATTCCTTCTTGTGAGACATCTCGCCGGTGAACACGCCAAGCCGTTTCACATTGACGAGGAAGTCCTTCGTGTAACCTACTCCATACTTGCCCGTGCTGACGAGCGAAGCGGAAGCGAGGTCTCGCTGGAAGTTGCTGATGACGAATTCGGGGTTAAGACTCGTCACGCTCTGAGCCATGTAGCGGAACATCTTAATGAAGCCATCCGTGAAGAGGTCTTCGGCCTTGTCCAGAATAGTCTCCGTTGCCTTGTACGGCTTGGTGACCTGATTCCCAAGTCTGTCATTGAGTGCTTGAGCTGCACGCGGATTGCCGTTCACCCATACGCAATATTCCTTGCCGCCACGCTGCACGCGGATACAATGCTCATCTGCCTGCCATTTCTGGGTGCGGAGATTCAATCTGAGATTGTCGCTCATGCGATGAACCTTGCCCTGCTTGGCCAGCATCTCCATCGTATCCTCCCACTGTTCGATGGCATCCTTCTGCTCTGAAGGGGTCATCTGGTCGTTGATAGGTGGCTCAATGGGTACGTCAAATCCGTTGGCATCCGTCTGATACCATGTACTGCTCACAGACAACAGAGGACTCTTGGCGTTAAGCGCGAGATTGAGGATCTTCTGCTTCATGAGATTTCGGTTTCCCTGGTTCACGGCAGAATTGGCCATGTTCATCATGGTGGCAAGAATATCTCCAGCACGTGAAGTACGTCCCTTGGCCTCCTTCAGGAGCTGCTGAGTCCTCGTCTCGCCTCTTGTCACATACGTGTACACATCGCCGGCAACCTCCTCGTTGAAGCCTCGAAGAGGCACATACCACTGGTACATCTGTTTCACGCTGTCGTACTGGCTCTTGCTGATAAGCCCACTGAGATAGGACTTGCGCAGAGAATAGTTGTTGAGTTCATGAATGTTGTCCCACAGCTTGGCAACGTCCACTACGCCCACTTTATTCTCGAAATCATCAACACACTTCTTTGCCTTATCTTCCAATTCCGAAACGGTGAGATCCATTCTGTCTCCAGTGACCTTATCCTTCGGGTCGAAAATATCCGTAAGACCTGAGTAATCCTTCTCGCGGTTCTCAAAGTAGAGTTCTTCCTCGCGGTCATTCATGCGTTGTTTCACATCGTCAAGAGCGTCAGCCGCATCTTGGTCAAGCGGATCTTTGGCTGCGGCTCGCTCTGCCTTTCGCAACTCGTCCTTGAATTCTTCATTGGCTTGTTTCTCCGCTGCCCTGCGAGCCATCGCTTCGTTACGTTCCAAGCCATGCTTGCAGTTGAGATACACCTCAATGTCTTCCTGAGTCAGGTCATGCTTCTTGCATATATCCTGAACCGCCTCAATGAACGGCTGGATACGAAGATTCATCAACTGCTCCATCTCAGCCGCATTCACACTGCTGAGGGTAACGGCATGCCAATAGACGTTCTCGAAGTCTCTAATAGGCACACCGCGAGTCTCGGATATGGCCTCCTGAAGACGTTTCACACTGAGCAAGGAGTCATGCCATGCTTCATCCAAGTCAAACTTAAAACCATTCACAGACTGCTCATAGATAGCTTGTGCAATATGGTCTGGGTAGAGATTGGGCGTTCCTCTGCGAGACTGCTTGACATCAGATGACTCCAAGTCAATATCGTTTTTTCTGTCAAATACACCCGAACGATTTACATGGTCAGGTGAAGGCAGCTGCGCATAGTCACCAGTTTCCAGAAATTTCTTCAGACCTCCAACTATCTCTTGCTGACGTTCTTGCGTCAACTTGTCTGGATAGTAAACGTACTCAAGGTAATTAGCATCTTCCCTTGATTTGAAACGATGGGGAGAGAGTTTTACCACAAAGCCATAGACCTCATTATTTTTATTCTTTTCTACAACATTTGAGGTGCTTGCTGTATGGTCTGATATACGAATCCCGACAGAGTCACCCAAATCTGTGTAGAAAGACTTATTGAAATTATCCCCTTTAAGTCCAAAGGCTTTAGCCACATTGAACAAGAATTCATGTGCGCCCATGCCTTTTAATGAAATCTTGTTCAAAAGCACATCTAAATCTTTGGTCAATTTTGGGCTTTTGTTTAACTTTGCCACCGAATTGGGAAGGGCCTGAGCACTCCAGCTTGGATGGCTATCCCCGGAAGCGACACCTACAGTGCCGCTTTCGTTATTTTTGGTCACCACCACCGCAGTGTCATAGCTACCGCCGGCATTCTTGTTATTCGCAATTTCAACCGAATAACCTTCCCCCAATTCTTTTTCGCACCATTCCTTCAGTTCGCTCTTCGTGAAGCCCTTCTGATAAGCCTTTATACTACCATTGGGACGCAACACAAGTATCTCAGAAGGACTGTCAAGGGTTATGCGAGTTTCACCTTCCTTGCCTTGCTTGCTAATGCTTTCAGCCCCACGCACATTAATCACCAGCTTGCCGCCATCCTTGAGTTTGTCGGCCATCTGATGAAGCACATTGGCACGCCAATCATCAGGAATCACGTTGAGAACTGCATTGCTGATGATATAGTCATACTTCTTGTCTATCTCATCATAGCTGCTGAACGTAGGTGCTTCACGACTGTCTGAGGGGAACGGCTCAACGTCATCAACCTTGAACCCATTGCCCCTCATCCATGCCGTACCAAGACCCAATCCACTGCTCGCATCAAGCACGTCCACGTCACGGCCATTGGAGTCGCGCTTCACCCAATCGCCAAACTTCTTGTAAGAGTTGATGGTGCTCTTCACCTGAGTGGTATGGCGGCCGTCATCGTTTGTCTGCTCGTCAAGCCAACGATTGCCAAACATTTCGTTCAAATCAGATGAGGTTTTCATGCTCGTACCGCCCTCTCCAAACAAGAATATCTGGTCTTCCCTGGAAACATCCTCAGTCTCTGCGGCAAGACTCGCCCTGCGCTCCTCTGGGGACATTTTCATGCGCTTCTCAACGTTACGGCTTTCTACTTCACCACCAAGTTTAGTGTATTCCATATAAGGACTAAAGTCTGCACGAGTGGATTCAGCCAATCTGAAATTCTTAATATCAGCATCCATGCTTCTGTCTGCATACCCCCTTGCAAAGTAATTAAATCCCTTCATGCGAGTTTCTTTGTCAGGCATCCATTCTTCATTATCCATGCCCATTTCCTTGTACTCATCAATCAAGGCTTTTTCCACTGCTGCTTGATTGTAATGTTCGCCCATTTCATCTGCCTTGTAACGCAATTCATCAGCCCAAGCACGCGCACGCCATTCCTTTTTAGCAGCCTTAAACCGTTCTTGTATAGATTCTGGATTACCGCCCCTCGCAAAACCCTCAATCTTCTGAATAGCATGCTGAACCTCATGAGCCAATACGGAATCTATGTCTCCCACATAATTCGTATTGACAACAATAGTATGCTCACGCTCATTGTAACTGCCACCCACATTTGTAGGCAGTTGGTCAGTAAACACCACATTCACTCGCTTCAAGTCGGGATAAGCCTTGAACAACTCGTCATTCTCCACCCAATCGGCCAAATGGGGCTTTTCGCGATTCAAGAACTCTGCCTTAAATGCAGACTCCTTAGCTGCAAGTTCGTCAAAGCGAGCCATCTCGCTATCTGACAAATCCTCACCTTCAAACAATTTGTCCGACAACGCGTCAAGTTCCTGAATCCAAGGCTGGCGTGCACGCGCTTTTTTCCAACCAGCATATCCATTGCTGAAATACTTTAAGTCGGGTATCTCATACCTCCACTTGCCGTCAGCACCACGTTCCCAACCGGTAGCCATCTTGATAGCCTTGGCATCCTTCTTCGCATCTTCCATCTCGCGAGCAACATTCAAGTTGTCAATGCGAGTTGTCACCTCTTCGGCATGGTCGGCACGCTCCGCACCCTGCTCACCAATGAAATGCTTGCGAATTTTGTTGTAGGCATCAAGAGACTTACCACCATCACCAAACTTACGCGGATCGACACCATCCAGCAAATCCTTCATCACGCGGTCGGCAACCTCTTCCGCACTCGTATAGTGAATATGCAGGAAATCAGCAACGCCTTTCCAGAATCTCTTCAAAGCCTGCTTCACGCTTTCCAAAGCACTGATAGCTTCGGCCTTCTCGAACACACTGCCATTGCCCTTGGCAATTCTACGCTGCTCCTCACGCAAGCGTTCAGCACCACGTCTGCCTGAATAAGTGGCAAGCACCTCATCAGCGATTTCGTCATCTGATTTCAATTCAGGATAAAGAGCCTTCACCTCATCCCAAACCTTCGTGCCCTTCATCAGCCCTACCACGTTCTGCCATTCCTTGGCATTCGCACTCTTCAAGGCTGTTGCCCACAAATGAGCATACTCATGCACCGGGGTCTCACTTGTGGCAATCCTCGGGTCAATGTAAATCTTGCCGCCAACAGTAAAGCCGTAAGCCTCGCCATTTGCAGTGCGGAAGAAACGGACATGGTCTGTAATCTTCGCATCCTTCTCGTTGAAGATAACATAGTTCGTATCCCCTTCCTTTGCGCCACCATGAATAGTGCCAGCAGGATATTTGATACCAACCAAACCCAGCGAAGACAAGAATTCGCTTGCAGCCTTATCGTCATTGAATGTTGCATCATCTTTAGCCATTCTCATTGACAATGTCTCATACAAGTCTTCACCGCTAAGGAATTCATATCTCTTGGCAATATTCGGGTTTATCAGTCTCTTGCCTTGTTGCTCCAATTGACTGTTTACTTTGTTCAGCAAACCAACGCCGACCTCAGCTTTCCAATCCAGATAGTTACTGCCGTTGTCTTCAGGAATTTCAACGGTGTAGAGGTGGATTTTGGGCTTTCTGATACGAATGCCTTTTAATGAGAGTAAGGTTCGTGCCGCCTTAATTTTCCACTCCGCATAGTTTCTTGTATCGCCTATGCTTTGATAAAACAGGTTTTTATATTGAGCCAAATCGCCTTTCTTCAATATGTCTTTGGCTCTTGTTACACCATACCGTTCAATATTGTACATGAAGTCATTAAGCATATCCTCGTTCATGTATCCTACTATCGTGCTCAGTACATAATCATGAAATTCATCGGAAGGCATTTCTTTACCACCATATAAATATGTTGGCTTTTTGCGGGCGCTTTCGGAATACGTTCTACCGATACCCTCACTGCTTGTCACATAAGTACCCCAGCCGAAGGACTGAGTTCCCTGACCTTCGCCCATGTGGGAATGGTCGAAGTGGTTAAAGTCAGCACCGCTGCCGTGGTAAACGCGTTGCTCCTTCGCACCATCACCATTCGCCAAATCCAGCACCCTCTGCCCTTCCTCATCAGCAATCATGTCCTTGAACGACAAGCGCATATGCTCCACAAGGGCATCGCGTAGAGCCACCTCAGCCTTAGAAGGCTTAACACCATCCGTGCGTTTCTGATAGCGCTCGTCAGCCTTGCGTTGGTTGAAACGCTTTGACGGAGGTATCACATTCCCCTTGTCATCACGTGTAACAAGATCATCCGACTTGCGGTTGTTCTTCACGTTTTTATACTTGTAGCCCTTGCCGTTGTCGTAACCCCATTCGTTGGCATCGTTGCCGTCCCACCACAATTCATCCACAGGAACCTCATCCTCAATGATTCGGTACTTGCCTTCCAAGCGGTTATTGCCATGCATTTCAGCGTATATCCTTGAAGGGGTCACCCAGTCACCATTGCGCAACTTGCCTTCCTTGACAGAAGTTGGAACAGCACGATACACCTTCACCTTCACATCCTTCTCGCCACGCTTCACAGCTTCAATAGCCTTCTGTATGCTCTGAGTCGATTCACGACCATGAGGAGTATCCTGCGCATAACGTTTCGGATATTTAAAGTAATCCTCTGGCTGCGCACTGTAACCAAGAGCCATATCCTCAACATTGAAGATGGTGTTATTCTCCAAGTCCGCACGTCTCTCATCGGCTGACTTGTAGCCGGGATTAGACGGAGCTGCCCAAGCACCCTCCCCCTGGTAGTCGCTCTCCGCATCGCCATAACCCTTGCGACGTGCAGCTTCGTCAAGCATTTCTCTAGCTGTAGCCTCGTCACCTCGCTTCAACGCATCCATGTAACGCTTGTCAACCTCCGCATCTCCAAGCAATGAAAGCTCCTCAAGACGCGCCTGACGATTACGCTCTTCCTCCTCAGCTTTTTTTCGGGCAGCCTCCATAAGGTTGCGCTCACGCATTTCAGCATCAATGTGCTCCTGCCGCAACCTCTCTATGTCACCATAACGTTCAGCCAGTTCATTTTGTATAGGACGGAACAATTTGCCAAACTCAGAAAGTTTCATGCCACGGTTTGCCACTCGCATTGTACGTCGTATTTCAGACAACGCCCAATCAGCCTTTTGCAAGTTTCCTGATTTCATACCTTCCGCATACTGTCTCACATCATCAGCAGCAACACCATGCTTCTCTGCAAATTCAGAGGCGGTGTCCTGCGTGCGAAGAGACTGCCTTGCGGAACCCGATTCGTTTGAAAGTCCTTGTCCCTTCTCCTTCGCAATACGCTGGGCGTTCGCCATCGTTTCGCGGATAGTAGCTCTGGCACTATCAATAGCCTCCAAGAGTCCGTTCTTCTTGGAGTCAATGTGCAGAACCTTCGCAAGGGCATTCCTCACCTTATTCATTGCGTCATGGATAGCCCACAGAACGCGATGGTTCATGCGTGAGGCAAGTTCCTGCGTCATGTCGTTCCTGCCTCCAATCATGAAACCAATGTTGTCGGCAATAAGTTCCTCTTCCAGAGCATCAAAGTCCAAGCCTGTGTACTCATCGCCATAAGCCTGCACAGCCTCATTGTATTCCTTCTCGGAGGGATACAGTCTTCTTACGGCATCCTTCAGGTTCTTGTAGTCGGCTTCAGAGAGATTGCGCACAGCATGCGTCACCTCATGCCCGAACGTGTTGGCAAGGGCATGCTCGGAGTCGCGTGCAATGGTGATGGTGCGAGTCTTCGGGTTGAACGTACCATTTTCCTTTTCCATCGTGTCGCGCCATTCGACCTTGAGGCCAAGAGCCTTCGCTACAGCCTTAATGGCCTTCTGTCGCTCACCGGGCAATGCCTGTTCACGCAAAAGCCTGTCAGCAGCCGTGAGTGCTTCCATGCTGGCATCAGGGAATTTCTTGCGGAGCATCTCAATGACCGCGTTGAAAGGCTTCTCCTCAGCCATCAACTCAGCATCGACTACATCCGCCTTCTGCAAACGCACAGAATCTTTCTTACCATTGACATCACGATAATAGTATTTCACAGATGCCCTGCTGATAGTCATATGGTCTATAATAGTCTTATCGTTTACATCATATAGTCCACAATCCAGTCGACTTTTACCGACACCTTCTACTACATATATAATTCCGTGCTTGTCTATCACGACATCACCAATCGCCACCCCCTTGCTACCTTTCGTCACAACAAAGCCACGATCCTTCAATATATCAAATAGGTCATGTGTAGCATCAACCTTCCAACCATCACGAATGTTTTCATTGTCAAGGCTGGTAATAGTACGTAAGACCATGCGCATCAAGCCATAAAGGGCATTGCTGTCCATACCATCAATGATGTCACACATGGCTACATGAGCATCATGAGGAGATGTCTCATACTGCCTCATAGCTGAAGAAACAGAAGTACGCCAGTCTGCTACTTTATTCTTACCATAAACATTTTTTCTCCCAACACTCCCTTGTTTAGATGAAACCTTTTCTTTACCTTTGCCATCAGAAGACAAGTCGCTTTGAGGAGTGGAAAGGCTTTCCACCTTATCCTTCGGGGATAACATAACGAGTTCGCCGCCGTTCTTCTCGGCTTGTCTTTTTATTCTTTCAAGGTTTCTTCCGTCAAGTGTATACCAACCAACTATTTCAACATTGTCTTTATTCTCATTCACTTCAAGTACAACAATCGGACTCTTCTCGTCCAACTTTATTGCAACCCAGTGAAGAGGACGCTTAGTCGGCTGCGTCTGTCCTACAAGGTCTGTATTATACAAGGCAGACTTCAATATTGAGCGACTTTCGGCAAATGGAAATTTATGTGCCTCCCAGTTCTTCTCAAAGATATTCTTCTTGATTATGACAGGTTTACCGTCCGCACCAAGGGCATTATCTACATTCTCTGGAACCTGCGGCAACTCCACGCTACGAGTAGGCTTAGAAAAGTCTTCGTCCGTCAAATCATCAACAGACTTCACCTTCTCCAGCTTCAATGTCCCGTCAGCGTTCAACGGATTGCCTTGATTATCGGTTTTATGACTTCTCTTATCAACCTCGTTGGCACCTTCGACTTGTTCAATATCCGTCTCCTGCTCACGCTGTCCTCCTACCGCCGACTCTTCTGATGAAGATTTCTGTTCATCACTGCCCTCATCGCGAGTTCGAACTGCTCCTTCGGAGTCTTCGCCTCCCTCACTTCCGCTGTTGTCATCAGTCCGTTGTCCAGATTGTACTTGATTGCCTCGATCATGTCGTTGCTCTTCTCTTGTGGAGTCATTTTCTTCTGTTCCATTGTTGTTGTTTGATTGTTGTTCCCTTCTGGTCAAGTCAGCCTCTATCTCGTCTGCGTAGCGATTATAGAATTGCTGCTCGTCAAAGTTACTGTATTTTCTCATGAGTTCGGGCATCTCTTGAGCAGAATATTCGATATACTCCTCATAAGACATGTGATACCTCTCCTGATAGTATCTCTCACGCTGTTCCTCATAATCTTCAACAAACTGCGCCTCCGCTTCAGACTGCACCTTGGAAACTCCCTTGCGTGCGTCAGCAGAGGAGAGATGGGCAATCAAGGCATCCTTGGCAACCATACTGTCACCACCGAAGAATCTACCATTGTAATACTCTTCATCGAAAAGAGCAAGTTCCTCAGACAACCGATCAATTGTCTTGCCCTCCTTGGATATTTTGCCAACCATCTTACGCTGCTCGTCAAGCCCGAATCCAGTTTCCTTGCGGTAGGACTCGGGGGTAACCTTGACGTGGCTTTGGCTGAAAAACTCAGCTGCAACCTCGCTTGCACTCTTGGCCTCATGGTCATTGCCCGAATTCTCACGATATTGTCTGCGAGCTGCCTCACCGCTAAGTTCGTCCTTCCAGCCTCTAGCATCAGCAGGTGTGGTGATCTTCTCAACCTCAGCCTTCACATCATTCCAATATTGAGCCTTACGCTCAGCCTCACGCAATTCCCCTTCCCACTTCTTCTTGGCTTCGAGGTATGCGGATTTGTTGGTAGAGATTTGTGGCTTCTTCTTGGTGATTTTGTCAACGGCCTTATTGGCGGCATCTATCTGAGACTGCACGAAGTTGCCGATCTCCTCATCATCCAAAGCACCGTCATACAAGTCTTCTATGGTGGTGGCCACTGGTACCTGGTCATATATGATATTGCCGTCCTTGTCACGCGGTACGTCCTTCTTGGGAGATTGGGCTACGGCATTATCCTTCGTCTGTTCGGCAGGTTCTTTCCACTGTATACCCTGCTGATCAAGTTGATACTGGGCAAGCTCATTGCCTCTACGCGCCATCTCCACAAGTTCTTCCGTTGTCGGAGGAACAGAATCAGCAGCATCATTGCCTTGCGGTTCTGCAGGTTCTTCCTCTGGTACTTGTTCGGGGACAACTTCTTCCGTTTGCTCAGCCGAAGAAGGCTGTACGAGAGCATCAAGCTCCTCTTGTGTATATGCATCCACGACATTCTTACCTGAAGGAGGATTTTCAAACTCAACCTCATATGTTCCATCAGGAGTCTTGCCATGAACCACGCCATCCTGCGTATGGCCTTCGCCATCCACGTAGCTGACACTTTCGCCATAGCCATATGAACGGCCTCCGGTAGGCGCGCCGGCCTCCTCTTGTGCGACAGTAGGTGAAGTAGGGGTGGCCTCCTCTTGCGTGGCCTCGTTCTCAGCATTGGCAACAGCATCCTGCTGTTCTTGCCTATACTTGCCGAAGCGGGATTCCTGATAAGCATCAGACATCTGCTGCAACTTGGCCATGGAATCCTCCGTAAGAGGTACAGCTGCTTGCTCACCCTCAATGACGGCAGACATGGCCATCGTTGACGGGTCTTGCGCAATGGTCACCTTCTGCTCCTGACCTTCGTTGTTGAGGATGGTAAACGTATCGCCAGCACGGAAGGACAGTTTTCCGTCAATGAGATCGGCCTTCTCCTTGGCCTCGTTCATGATAATATCGTTAAGCTGCTCAAGGGTCTCCTCGGGGGTATTCTGCGCGAGCACATCAACGACATCACCACGTGAGATGAATCGCTGATTACCCTCACCATCAACGATAGTAAGGTTACTGCTTGTGGCTGCATCATTGATGGTGCCGTCATTGTTCAGGGATATGTGGCCGCTGGTCACGTAGAACTCCGCATCGCTGCCCCTCAATCTGACCCTCGTGATCAATCCGTCAGTCTGATTCTTGAACCTCTCGACCTGCTCGTTGGCCTTCTGCTGTTGATCGGCCATGTCCGTCTTCATTCGGTCGGCCACACCCTCATATTGAGCCTTGGCCTCAGCATAAGCACGCATGGCGGCTTTCTGTTCAGGCGTAGCATTCGGATTGGACTGCTCGTAGAATTGAGGACCAGAATACATTTCCGCGTTAGGTTCAACGGCAAGAGCTCCGCTGATCAACACGTTATACCTCGTCTTGGCATCACGCATCTCCTCCACAGAATCAATGTTCTGCCCCTCCGTATATTCGGCACGGCAAGAACGCTCAACTTCATTGCCCTTCTCAGCATCTTCCTCCATCTCGCGGAAGGTGCCGTCAGCCACAGCTTGCTGGAATTGCTTACCGCTTGCATATTGCAGCGCAGCCCTACGCGCTTCGTTTGTAAGGCTACTATTCTGAAGCAATGCAGTAAGAATCACCTGCTTGTCCTGCTCGCTCTGTGCAGCATCGAAGGAAGATTTGAACTTCCCCCACAGACTGCCGCCCAGAAGTTTCTCACCCCTAGCATCAGCATTCTCAACCATCTTGCGAGCACGATAGGCCGGCGTACGATAGCCAGCCGCAGAGGAAACCGACATCGCACCCGACATCAGGCCGACACCAAGGAAGGTATCAATGTTATCGCTCAGGTTGAACACACCACGTCCCTCCTCGGTTGAAAAATCGTTGTCCCCTACGAGGATGGCATTAAGCATATTGCCAGCAACCTCCTCAAGATATTCCTCTGCTGTGCCGTCCCAGTGGGCACGCTTCTGCATGCCCTTTATAACCTTCGCCCAATCAGACTTGGTTGCTTCACGAATGAAGTCAGACACCATAGGGGCGAACGGAAGCTTCATAACCGCAGCCGCAGAGCGATTGCGCAAGGAAGAAAGACCATCGAACAAGTACTTACCTCCTATCTTCTTCAGGCCATTGGCGAACATGCCTCCAACATAGGAGATATAGGGACCCATGAACTCCGAGTAATTCTCACTGAATTGCGAACCGAACGCCTTACCGTAAGCCGTAAGAAGGCTACTCTCTTCAGGAGCATCGTGACCTGTATATTTTACTTTGCCGTCTGTGTCTACGCCAAACTTCACTTGGCCAGTCGCGCGGTTGAGCATATCGGCAACCACACGGCCTTGCCCAGTGGTGGCCGTCATGCCAGCAGCACCGGTAATATCACCTGCAATGCGAGCACCGGCCTTGCTCACCAGGGTCTTCGCTGCAAGACCTCTTGCGCCCTTGCTAAGCCCCTTGTCAAACACGGATTTAGTGAGCTGCCTGATATCGCCATAGAGAATCTTCTTGGCCGCATCTTCACCCAGCTCCATGGTAGCCTTACGCCCGAATCGCTTAAGAGCATACCTAGTCAGCATGGCTTGCGCTGATATGCCAGTTTTCGACAGCGGATTAAGCATGAATTCAAGCATGAAGGGAATAGATTCAGCCGTCACTTGTCCTGCCTTATATCCACGTCCTAACGCCCCACTGAAGTAGGCCGCACATGCCAATTCAGTAGCTTTGGCATCGAGCATCTTCTGCTGTTCAACCGTAAGTGGTTTGCCTTCATCGGCTCTTTTTAATACCTCTGCAAGAGACAGCCCTCCCTTCAGGTCGGTGTAGCCCATGTCCCATGTACGTGCGTCGAACAACTTACTGCCGAAGCCTCTTATTACTCCTTTACCGAACCCCGTCAATCCACTCTCGCCTACAGACTTTCCAGCCTCATTGAACATCTCTTGGGCATCCTCAAGAGACCTTGCTGCAACATCAAGGTATGGGTTAGTCTGATATTGCCCTGTTGCATGATAATCATGGCTGACGAGGGTAGGGCCACCATTAGGGTGTCTCTTGTAGTAATTGTCAATATCATCGCCAATCATCTTATTAACCTCAGCAAGTTGGTCGCCAATGGACTTGCCTACCTTCTGACCTATTGAAGTCCCATGTAGCAGGAGCGATCGCCTATTCTGTAGGTTTGTGATATTGGCCTTAATGGCTTCCTCGTCAATATCTTCTTGATCAAGACGTGGACCATCAGCATGAGACATGGTGTAACGGAGAGCATCCCACAGATTGTCTGGTGCTTTAACATCGCGAGAAGCCTTCCTTGTCTTCTCAAGCAATTCCTCCTGCTCGCGAATCTGTCTCTCAATGTCGGCCACCGCATCAAGAGTCTCCGCATCCCTCTTGTTGCGGTTGATATTATATTGTTCGGCATCGGCTTCATACGCGTTGTCATACACGTTACCAGCCTCCGTTGAATATTGGTCAACGAAGTCGCCTTTGGCTGCATCGAACTTCTTGCCTTCATGCTGAACCTGACTACCACCGCCAAGCAGACTATGCTTGTTGTTGAAGCCAAGATTAACCTTCTGCTGATTGGGACGTTTAGCTCTGGCAACTCGTGTATTAACCCGATTCATCACATCATCACCATTTTTTACCGTCCTAAGAACTCCGTCGGTGAATCGCTGATATCCAGCCATCTGTTCAGCGTTAGGCCTCCACCCACCTTTGGCTGGTTGGGTTGGCGCGCTCTTGGCCGCAGCCGCCTGAGCCGCAGCATTCTTGTTAGCTTGCTGAGGAGCAACCCGCATGCTCGTCATGAACTCCGCATAAGTCTTGCCAAGGTTATAGCCACCGCTTGACATCGTATCGTATATATCCTTGCGATTTGCATAGTTGTTATTACCAAGGAATGCCCCTCGAAACTCATCGTAAGACTGGTCGTATCCCTCTTGACGCATTGCGTCATAGAGATTTTTCAGTTTCTTGTTGTCTATTGGCATATGCTGTGTGTGTTATTTGCTTCCGTATTTTTTGTTTGCCATCAAGCCACCCTTCTTGCCTTGCTGCTTCGCTTTTGTAGCCGCTTGCTGCTTCGCTTTTGCAGCCGCATCTGCCTGGGCTTTCCACTTCTTCTTCTCCTCGGCTATTCTTCGGCCAACCTGTCTGGACGTATATCCGCCAGTCTTTGTTCCTTTGGTTGTAGTCACATGACCCTTGTCGTCAGTACTAGTGGATACATAGTTAGTCCCTTCTGGTGCTTCATCTGGGTAATATTCAGCATATTTAATTTCCCATACGGCCTTGTCTTTGTAATATTCCATCTTCTTCGTATGGGGATTGGGTAATGGATATCCATCTGGCTCTTGGTTGCCACCGCTACCGCTAGATCTGCGGTCAGCAGCGTACCTTGTTGCGTCCGCTTTCATTTTGGCAATCTTGAAGTCTTGCTTCATACGCTCCTCGAACTGCTTACTCTTCTGCTCAAGCGCGGCCGTGCGATAATTGTTGGTGTCATTATTCACTCTTTCTCGCTGATTGTAGTTAGACATGTCCATGAACCTCTTCCAAGCATCGTCATTAGCCTTCTCGAGAGCCTTGCTGTAACGTACCACGTCATTCTCATATTGCTGTGCGTCCAGTTGCTGAGCACGTGCAATCATCTGCCTGTAAGCCTCCTTCTTCTTGTCGCTGTCAGCCTTAATTTGGTCGTATCTCTCCTTGACCTTCTTGCTCATGTTGTTGGTTGTCACGTCAGCAGGAGAGGCATATCTAGTCGTGGCCGCAATGTTGGCCATGGCTGTCAAGGCATCCCCAATAGCAGCGATGGTGCTATCACGCTTCTTCTTCCGTTTGATCCTCTCCTCTTCTTCTTTTCGTTTCTTTTCGTCCATCTCTGGATATATCTGACGGATAATATCCTCGTAGGTCGTGCGACGTTTGGGTGCTTCCGCTGGCTGTGCCGTCTGGGTAGGCGGTGCCACCTGAGTAGGCTGCGAAGGAGCAACCTCTTTCTGAGTAGGCTGAGTATACTGAGCAGGCTCCAATGGAGAGAGCCACTGTTGCTGCTGTTGCGCTGGCTGTGCCACCTGAGTAGGCTG